>Ga0131853_10001657_pt1 | contig 39880 bp, 32 predicted proteins | sample TergutLab28metaG_FD_92764 | JGI IMG/M metagenome (GOLD analysis project Ga0131853, IMG submission 92764) | Labiotermes labralis P1 segment gut microbial communities from Petit-Saut dam, French Guiana - Lab288 P1 (version 2) (version 2) | ecosystem: Host-associated > Arthropoda: Insects >...
GATGTCGCCATGTGGGTTAAACAGGCCGCCCGGAATGCCCTGCATGAACCATGCGTGAAACTGGGGTTCAACCACTTCTTCCCAGCGGGCGTAGAGGCGCAGATGGCCTTCGTCAGCGCAGAGGAGGGCTTCCGTCACCGGGGTGGCGAAGCCTTTGGCTCTCTCATTTGCAGGCTCTAAGTACCAGCCTCTGAAGAGAAATCCGTCACGTGTGGGTGCTCCATCGGTCGGTGCTGTTAGAGTTTCGCCTAATATAACTGTGCTCTCGTAGAAGATACCCGCATCGGCAGCACCGTAGTAGTTCCAGAAGAACAGAACATCTACTACAGCTGCCTCCGCCCCACGAATCACAGTGACCGTATACACCCGCTCTGTTTCCCCGTCTTCCGCCGTGACTGTGATGGTGAAGACATTCTCACCAACCACCAGAGCTGCCGGCCCCTCGACTTTGACGGGATCGTCCTCAGGATCGGCAACAGGCCGTGTGACCACCACTGTTGCATCGCCATGGGTCGCTATGGCATTGATCTCAATCTCTGTTACGCCATGCGGTACTTCCGCGGCAAAACTCAGATCCGTTGGCTGATCCGCCGGGTCAAATTCCGGATCCAGTGCGTGGACGATCTCGTCCTCGTCATCATCCTCACTCACAACCTGTAAATCACGCAACGTCGCGTCAGTAGAGGGTGCCATCCATGTGGTCGTCAAATTCACCGTCACGGGTAGCGTCTCGGTCACATCTCCGCGGGTTACCTCAATATCAAACGTTCCTGTCATCGGCGGAACGTCCGTGGTGGGACGGACACCTGTTACGGTAATCGCACCGGTATCTTGATTGACCGCCGCGGTAACGCCTGCCGGCAACTTACTCGTATCAAGCGTGATCGTACCCACCGCCGTGCCACTCACAGTTGATGTGGCTGTGAGATCGCCGTCATTGACTGTTATGGTAGCCGGGGTAAGGATTACGGTTGGCGCAGCAGCCACTTCGATGTCAAATGTCTGCGTAAACGGTATCCCCACCGCTGTGCCGTCGGTGATCGTCGCAGTGACGGTTACCGTACCCGCCGTTATGGCCGTCAATACGCCGTCGGCAATTGACGCACTTGCGCCGGCGACGCTCCAGGCGATTGTCCGGTTCGTCGCGTGTGCCGGGGCGACTGTGGCCGTCAACGGCAACCCTACACCGGCTGTGGCTGTCGTCGGGGCGTCCGTTATGCTTGCCACCGGGACAAACGGCGCCGTCACAAACAATCTCAATCCGCCGTTGGGTGGCGCGTTTGTGAAGTCCCAGCCCACCCAATTGGCATTCTCCCTGTCCATACCGTAGTAACGGCAGCTATAGGTAGACGCCGAGACGTAGTGGAGGGGCTTGCCGCTGATCGGACAGATGGGGCCAAAGCGGGTAACTACTTGTAATTGATATGCGATTTCTCTGTACTCTCTCGTCGCATCCATGGCTATGGCAGTGGCTTCTGCCGCAACTCTGTCTGCGTGGATATAGCTGTGGGTACGTGGGCTGGCATCTGCTCTCCACGGCACTTGGAACGCGGCGTGATCGTTGTCTGGATGCACGTTAAAGTTCCCTGTACCAGCACCGCCAGCACCACCCCAGCCGGCGTGTAAGCCAATGATTAGTTCGCGATCTCTCACTTGCGCAATATTGCTGTCGTTGGTGGCACCGCTATCGGGTAAGATGGCAGTAGTGTGGCCGCCGTCGTACAGGTTGAACCCTGTGCCAACACCGTGCTGCGGTGCCGCATTGACGGTGTACAAAATTTCAGTGTTCTCAAAGCCCGCTTCATACAGACGTGCATTGATAAACTCGTTTAGGGTGGTGTAGCCTTCTTCCAAGATGTCGCTCACAAGGTTGAATGAATTGGTCTCCAACCACTGTCTGGCCTCATCCACTTCGATGCGGGCTTGGAAACTCTCCGCAAACAGTTCCAATGCCCACGGTTCGGGTCTCCAATCCGTACCGGCATTGGGGGCCGCTGCCCGGAATGCCGGCGTAAAGTCGAAGTTGCCGGCTTCCGGCTTGACGAGAGGATTAGCGGGCAGGCGTACCTGCATTGCGTATTGGAGCGGATCTTGCTCACGCAGTCTCTCAAAAAATCCGCCAAACGCAATTGCCGCTTCGAGGCCTTGCGTCTCCAAGGTCATTAAGCTGAAGGTTGTCGGGCCGTTGAAATAGAAATCCGGATCGTCAGCGTACCAGAAGTTCTGGAGGAACCGGTTTGCGCCCGGCAATTCTCTGTAGCTGCGGGGACTCCACGGCCAATCCTGCGGCTCTCTGGTGAAGTTCCAGAAGTCGCCGCCGCCCGGGGCGGTGGTCGGTGGGAAGCCCGGCCACGGCATGAATCTGCCTGCCGCCTGCCTGGAGCCGTAGCCCAACTCCATCTGCTCACTCACGATAACGTTGTTGCGAATGATATTACTGTGTGAATTTTGGATGAGGAAGTCCCATCTGTTGGCGAACAGGATGTTATCCTCAACAATGATGTCAAATGTATCCGTCCGGTTGGCGGAGTAGCCACCCAGGGAGATCGCACCCTCACCGGAGGTAGTTGCGATGATGTTGTCATGGACGTGGACATGGGTCAGGTACCACGGTCTGACGTTGTTGTTCATACCGCCCCCGGTGTTCAAGTTGGCCCAAGGGGTCCAACCTTGATGGGGAAGGACAATGTCCGTACCGGGGAGCGTGAGCTGGTCAACGTTCCCTACGAGCCGCTCACTGGAGATGGAGATACCGATATCCACGTCAAAAATGAAATTGTTGAAGATTCTGCCCTTGTATCCGCTGTCGAAGTAGATACCCACAGAGCACGGGTCGTAGTTGCCCATTGGCCCCGGGGGGAACCCCCAATTCGCATGGGGCCTTCTGTAGGTCTGGTGTCCGTTGATGACATGAATGCCCTGGATCACGTTGTCATGTACCAGGATGTTACGCGCACGGTTCACCTCAAATGCCTCTACAACATTATTGCCGTTTTCCCAGCCGATCAGGTCGATGGCGATGTTATTGCTGTTGTGGATCAAGTTGTCAGAAATCCGGATGCCGTTGATGTTGCCGTTGACGACTACCGTCTCCGTCCAGCCGGAACGGCCGTCGTGGACGTGGTTGCCCTCGATGACGACATTTCTCAGGGAATAGTGGTTGGCCGCCGTTGGGTTTTGGTTGTAGATATTAATACTGTTGCCCGCACGGTTGTAGGCCACCGTGTTGTTGCGGATATAGAGGTTTTCAAACCCTCCCGCAGGACGTTGCGCAGTGGAGGGGTTAAATCGGATACCGCCGCCGAATCCCTCAAATCTGATGCCTTCTACAGTGAGATTGTCAACACCGGTAAACAAAAACGCATTGCCGCCGATTTGGTCTCTGCGGAAGATGACAGGCCCATTGTCACCCGGATATGCGCGGAATACAGTGTTACCGTACTCGTTGAGCGTACAGTAATAGGCACCGCCTCTGTCCTCGTGGGGGAACCGGAGATCGGCGCAATCCAAACAGCCGCCGGTGAGGAAATTAAAGTCATTCTCACACGGCGCCATCACAGAGTTCCCTCTGAGACGTGCCGGGACAGTAATCGCCTCGCTGTACATGCCAGCACGGATGTTCAGCGTGTCGCCGCCATACATTTGGGTCATGGCAAATGCCACTGTCGCCCAGGGATACGCTTTGCTGCCGTCGTGGGTCTCCAGATTGTCGACGCCGTTGGTCGCGACGAAGTATTCCTGGGGTGCCCCCTCCACGACGAAGGGTTCAAATATGACGCGTCTGTCCTCTCGTTGGGGCAAATTGTGGAATCGTATACCCGGATTGCCGTCTAAAAGGATGGGGTCTAGGATGGCGATAGCCAGGGTATAGTCCCCTCGTAGAGACAACTCAGCGGGTACTGTAACTGTAAACTCTACCTCGTTGCGCCCGTCATGGGCGGGGATGGATCTGGTTCCAGCAATACCAAGTTCTGCAAATGAACGGTAGGCAACACGTACCTGTTCGCCCGTGACGGGACTGGTAGCATACCGATGTGATTGCGGCGCCAGACGCGCATTGTTGAAGGGGCGGTGACGGGGCATCCATTCACGGATGTCAATGTCCTCTATGATCTCCTTGGCGGCTACATTGCCGGCGCTGTCGATGAAAGAGATTTCAAAAGGCCAGTTGCGGTAGAAGGGTGCTACGCCCCGGTTGTTGACGACCATGCGCACATCGACGTCTTCACCACGTACCAGGTCACCGGTCACTTCTACTTCTTCAATTGTGAATCTGTAGCCCATGTTGTCATATGCGGCATCGTTGTTCTTGTGGGCCCGTTGCATACTGCCATCTATGGCGTTGGTTCGCCCTGCCATCGAACCGCGTGGCGCCGCATTTGAGATATGGGTCCAGCGGAAAGAATCAATGGTGTTCATAATATGGATCCTGTTGATGCCGGCATTGTTCCCCCACTGGTTGGGCCCTTGAACATCTGTGCCGTAGTCATGCATCGCAGCCCGGTGCAAATCGCCCATAAGCGCAATGTCAAACTGAACATATTGCCAGAACCAGTTTGTGGGACAAGAGCCGTCGCCAAACTCGCCGCCGACCCAGTTGTACATCCAGTAGGTGGGGTGGCGGAGGGCGGCACCAGTGTACTGGGCCGAAGTGAGTCCGGTGTACGCCAGATTAACTGCGGTTTCCCGCATACTATTATTGTCGTTACCGGAGGCGATGCCGGTATTGCCGCCATGTCCCGCCCAACCTTGCAACGTAGTTCGGCTGGCAGCGTTTCCGCCGTCCAAACGTACGCCGTGCATAGCGCCTGCATAACTCAAATGGGGAGAGTGGCCGAGTTGGTCGTTGAAGTGGCCGAAGTCGTATCTGGGGATAAACCAGTTCGGGTAACGCATCGCAACTTGGATATTATCGTTACACGCAAACGCATCCACATAGTGGGTCACAAACTGGTGAACAATCTCGACGGACGGGAAGTGACTACCGTCGCCAGTGGGCCAGTTGTGGAACTCACCCCAGCGGCCCAGGGAGCCAATCTGTACATTCGCCACCGCATTCCAGACGGAACCTTCACGTGCAATCTCTGCGGCCAGGGCATTGATTGCACGGTAGTGATAGTCTAGCATCAGATGGTGCTCATATCTTGGGCCGAGGCCGACACCGCCAGAAATGTCAGGCGGAGGCGTCAAGTACCAAATACCTTCGGGACCCCAGAAGTAGTCGGGATTCCAGCCATGGCCCGCCTGTGTGTTGGAGGCTGTCGCCCGTAATCCAATCGGACGGCGATAGGGGATGCAACCGTTCGGACAACTTCGCAGGTCAGCTGCCGGGCCGGTTGTATTGCCAGTGGCAGAAGGACTCGGGACGTTGGGGCCGGCATACGGACTGGGGATTGTGCAGTGGAAGAAATCCGTATTGAATCTGGCAAAAAAGGCGGCTGCCGGATCATCGGGATCCCGCATTCTGTCGTATAATCCGTCATCTACTCCATTAACAAGGAAGCGCTGGTCGGGCAAGTGGGGTACATTGTGCGGACACCGGGGTATGGTCGTTCCCTCCCAGTAATTCGGACGGTTTGGTTCTGCCCGCATTCGTTCAATCAACCACTGCGGAATGTCCGCAATCGCTTCATTGCGCAGATTGACCATCGCAATTGTTGTGTGGTCTCTCTCCAGGCCCTGCGGGTCATTCTCATAATAACCGCCCTTATAGTTCCACCCATCCCAGTAGCCGAAGGGGGAACCAAAGGGATAGTCCATAACAAAGCGCAACTGGACATAGATACCATGTTCCGCGTAATATTGGAGCGCACGCTCGACCAGATTGCCGCGGGCGCATTGGTATTGATCCATATCCGGACCGACCACAGGATAGTCGCCTTTGGTATACATTCTGACGTTGGCCCAGTCAAATACGCCCGGCTCCGGCTCTAGGCTTCTCCAGGAAATATAGGCATAGCCATACCATTGCCCATCAATCGGCCCATCCGTTTCACTGAATGGAATGCGTTGGCTCGTTTCACGGCAGAATGTGGTGTGGATGTATCTGGCCGGGCAGTTCAGATAAGGATATGCTTCACCGCAGGTATGGATGGGTTCTTCACTGCTCTGCAAGTTCGCACCGCCACCGCGCAATGGGTTGAAGATGACGGCGTGATCTTCCAAGGGAAGGTATACACCCTCTGGTCTGTCGCGTTCAAAGGTATTCTCGCCCACAACCAGCAGAGTTGAAGTATTCGTCGGAAGATGTACAGGATTTCCCCGGCGGGCACCGTGATTGGAGCCAGTAGCCGCAACGCCACCCGTCATGCCACGCCAAGAGATGCTGATGTCCGCAGGATCTAAATCGTCAATGCCAAATTGGTCAAGACGAAGTCTCATTCCGGTCCAGTTTCTGAAATACTCCATGCCGATCCGACTCAGACGCTCGGCATCTCTGTCCGGATCATCGTCTGCGCCAAACCATTCAAACATATCCGTCATAACGTCAGGCTGTCTCGCCGCACCGGAGTGACCACCGATTGGGGTCGTTTGCGGGGGCGGGGCCATTTCTTGACGATATGCGCTCATTGCTCCAAGTACACGATAGAGCCAGCCGTTGGCCACTACATAGCTGACATTCGGGCGGCCCATGAACGTATATCCATCAACACCATCAATGCTGATATAAAATACATTTCGTGTATCGCGGTCAGCGGCGTTGGTACCACGCCCCATGCCTCTGTTATCCTCTACGATGGTGTAGAGGACATCACCGCAACTTGTCACACGCAGGGTGAGCGGCCCAGCTGTGTAGGCACTGTGGTCTACATGGATCCACTCGGTGTATGGGTTGTTGCTTTGAGAGCCTATTGTTGTCGCTAATTCGCTCACACGCCCGGAGAACGTAGCATAGGACACGCCGACGGGTGCACTTCCAGCTATCGGCTCCTCGGGAACCGGGCCGCCTTCAATCGGATTTGCCAACGCCGATGGCGGAATCAGCGTCAGTATCATACATGCGACCAGTAATAGGGCCATGAAACGTTTCTTGCTCATCTTTTCTCCATTCCTTTCCAACTTAAAAAGTTTGTGTCCGAATTTAAACGAGGCAATGGGTTACTATTGGTGTCTGATTTACACAAATCCCTCCCTTGTCCAGTATTATATCGATTCGTCACTTTTTGACGTTTATGTAATAATTGCAAGGGGGCCATACGCCTACAAGGAAAGAACTCCATTGCGCAGCCCATTTATTTATCCTCCCTTACTAAGTAATTGTAAGCCATTTTTCTGATGATTGCAATAGTTCATTCCATTTTTGGTAAAATAGTATAGTTGGTTTCATTTATTTTGTGCAACATTTCGCTTGTGCTCTGTGTTTGACAAGAGAGAGCAGGTATAGTATGATTTTAGTAATCAATGTTTCAAAACGAAATAAAAAGAGATCATTCAGATTACTTTTAAAAACGGGGTTGTGTAGCGTGCAGAAAATCAGATCAACTGAAACCATTGCGGAATATAACAAACGATTGATTTTAGATGCCTTGCGGTTTCATGGCAGTATGTCCCGTGCCGATCTGTCCAGGTATTTGAACATGAGTTTTCCCGCCATCTCCTCTAATACAAAGGGGTTGCTGGAGTCCAATTACATTATGGAGGTGGGGACCGGAGACAATTCCATCGGGCGAAAATCTACGATGCTGGCCTTCAATGCGGAACGGGGCTATATCATAGGCATCGACTTGGGCCGCTTCCGGATCCGGATGATGTTGGCAGATCTTCTGGGCAACGAAGTTGCCAGCACGGAGATTATCAACAGCGCCAATTCTTCCGGCGACGGGAAGCAGAGCATCCAGTTGGTTCACGATCAGGTCAACGATATTTTGAAAAAAACGAAAAAAACCAAGGACGATATCTTGTGTATCGTAATCGGCATTCCTGGTATTATCAAGGACGGTCAGAGCTATCTCGCGCCCTTTACCGAAAAATATCTGGAAAAGGATATGATCGACACCTTGCAAGACGCCTTTGAGGCCGATGTCCTGCTGGAGAACTGCGTGAATCTCGGCGTAATCGGTGAGCAGTGGAAGGGTGCCGGGGTAAACTACAAAGACATTATGTATATCGCTTACGGAGTGGGCCTCGGCTCCGCCCTAATCGTTGACGGGAAACTGTATAAAGGCGCCAACGGCGCGGTGGGCGAAATCGGCTTCATGATAACCGACCCCACAAATATTGACAAAAAATACGACGAAGTCGGCTCCCTGGAGGAGGCTCTCTCCAGGAGCAAGATCAATAAATATCTGGATTCCGGAAATTTCGACGAAGAAGTCATCAAGCTGATTGAGCGGTATAAAAATGGCGGAAACACATATGCAAAGCTGATCATCGACGAAATCGCCCTGCATTTCGGCATGGCGCTGGTGAATATATCCGCTCTGCTCAACCCGGAGGCTATTATTATAGCGGGCGGGTTGGGGGCCAACCTGGGCAAACTGTTTATCGACCAGTGGAAGGAGACCTTGAACAACCAGGTCCCCTTCGCCCCGGAGTTACTCCTCTCCCAGCTCAATCATAGAGAGACCATGCTGGGCGCCGTTATGACAGGCATTATTCACATCCATGCGTATAAAATTTGATGAAAAAACGATTACACACAGAAGAATATGCGATGGTCGCAGATTTTGACGGAACCATCACCTTAGAGGACTCCAACGACTTGTTGTTTCTCACCCGCGGCAGTGGGGAGAACGCGAAAATCGAGGCGGACTATTGTGCCGGTGTGCTCAGCGGCAGAGAGGCGAATCATCGACATTTCCGGGCCATGGGTCTCAGATTGCAAGAATATTTTGAGTTTCTCGACGCCCATATCCGGATTGACCCCGGATTTGATGCGTTTTTACAGCATCTCCGCGGACGCGGCCTCCCTCTTTTCATTGTCAGCGGCGGGTACCGGCAAGGCATCCAGCGGATACTCGGCGCGGAGAGAATGCAGGACGTGCAATTGTTCGCCAACGATTTACTGGAGCAAAACGGGTATCTTGTCCCGTCCGGCGCCACGAACAGCACTGTCTGCACAGAGTCCATCGGGCCGTGCGGCAACTGCAAAAAGGTTTGCATTGAAACCATTCGACGCCAGACCAATAAAAAAATCCTGTTCATAGGCGATGGGCTGACTGATCGGTGCGCCGCCCAAAAGGCCGATATCCTCTTCGCAAAAGAGGCTTGCGCCCTAGCGGAATACTGTCGGATACATGATTTCCCCTATGTCCCATATACCTGCTTTGCCGACCTCACAAGCTATCTGTGGGAACCCGCGGAAAATCCGTGTGATTAAGGGCGCACACTGTGCGCCCCTACCTATCCCGATTCCCGCCGCCGCTTGATCTCCCCGTGGAGATACGCCAGTGCATCTGACAGCCCGCCCAGTTGATCGATCAGCCCCAGTTCTACCGCCTCTTCCCCGTCGATGACGCTCCCTACATCGGCGGCCAGTTCTCCCGTGTTGAGCATGAGTTCCAGGAACTTCTCCCCCTCGATCCGGGAGTTTTTCGTCACAAACTGGACGATCCGATCTTGGATCCGCCCAAAATAGTGATACGTCTGGGGCGCACCGATCACCACCCCGGTCAGGCGCACGGGGTGGATGGTCATGGTCGCCGAGGGCGCAATAATGCTCCGCTTCGCCGCCACCGCCAGGGGTACGCCGATGGAGTGGCCGCCGCCCAGTACAAGGGACACCGTGGGCTTTTCCATACTGGCGATCAACTCCCCAATCCCCAGCCCCGCCTCAATGTCGCCGCCCACGGTGTTGAGCAAGACCAGAAGCCCATCGATCTCCGGGCTCTCCTCGATTGCCGCCAGTTGGGGCATGACGTGCTCGTATTTGGTGGTCTTCATGTTCTCCGCCAATATCTGATGGCCTTCAATTTGGCCCACAATCGTAATACAGTGGATCGTCCTACCGGGGTTCTCCACGGTCACGGAGCCCATGTCCTCAATCTGATCTTTTTGATAGATCCCCTCTTCCGGGGGTATGACTTCTTTTTTTGTCTCCAAAATAAAAAACCGCCCTTTCTCTGTTCTCCATAGTTTGAGCAGAGAATGGGCGGATTATTTCAGGCTAGTATCTTTTCCTCTACAGCAAAAAAATTGTCCTTGCACTCGACTATAAAAGATGATAAAATTTATGTCATAATTTGTTGAAGGAGTGTGCTATTATGTCAGACGTACAATCTCGCCCTATTGGACAACTGAAGACCACCCGGAGTTTATTGAAGTATATTCTGCTCTCTATCGTCACCCTGGGGATATACAGCCTCGTATTTTGGTATTGCGTGGGAGACGACATGAATGTACTGGCAAGCAGACATGACGGCAGAAGAACCATGAATTACGCTCTTGTGGCGTTTCTCCTGTCTCCCATCACCCTGGGCATTATGTTCTTTGTCTGGTGTCACGGCCTCTTAAATCGTATGGGCGCAGAGCTGGCCCGCCGGGGCATCAATTACTCTGTCGATGCCTCTACGTTCTGGTTGTGGTGCGTCTTGGGTTCGCTCATCATTGTCGGGCCCTTTATCTATACGCATAAGGTGGCCACTGCTATGAATTTATTGGCAGAAGATTACAATATGAATGGGTAAAACGGGAGCCTAGAAACCTCTCTATCTCTAAAAAAACGGACACCTGAAGGCAGGTGTCCGTTTTGCGTATATCAGTCAATCAAACCTTCTCCGCTCTCCGATCCAGCAACAGATTCACCACAAGTCCCAACGCCACAAGTATGCCGCCCAGCAGAATCTGGCGGGAGAAGGCGCCGAGGATCAGCCCGTCGATGAGAAGTCCGGCAAAGACCTGTCCGACGAATAGAAATAGCGAAAGATAAAAGGCCGATATTTTCGCAACCGTCATATTGGTGAGCAATATCACGACCATTCCAATGGCGCCGCCGAGATAGATGTGCCACATGGACAAGCTCGCAAAGTTGAGAAGTCCCGGCTCCCCCCGCCCGAGCAACAGGAAGACGGGAACGGCCACGAGAAGTCCTACGATATAGTTGTAAAATGTACTGATCTGCACGCTGGTGCGCGCGGCAAGCTTTGCGTTAATCGTGCGGGACACCACAACGGTGATCCCGCCGCCAAAGGCCACCAGAACGGCAAGTGTCTCAAAATTATCCAACATGACCGCAATTCCACCTAAGATAATCAGCAGCCCGATGATCTTCTCTTTGCGAAAGAGATGTTTCGGCATCCCCAGCCAACCGTACTGATCGACAATCAGCCCGGAGACGCTTTGACCGAATAGCCCCAGGGCCAAAATGGCGGATACGCTGATCCGCCCAAAGGCCAGATTGGCGAATAGGACGTTGAGCACGCCGATGGCACCGCCTAAGTAGAGGCCCCAGTGCTGCCGATTGGAAAACGGCCGTTCACGCCGGAGCCAGACTAAAAGCGCAATGAGGGGCAACCCAACAATATGCACCATCACCGTGGCGGCGTGCATACCGTGCTGCCCCGCCAGCTCGCCGTTGGCGAGAATCATGATGGAGATGAGCACCCCCATCAGTAGGGATAAAAAATAATACATAGTTAATTCATAATCCTCTGGAATAACGCCCGGCAGACCTGGGTAAATTCCTCCACGCATGGATACTGATTGTCTAAGATGTAATCGCAATGTTCCTGAAAGAATGAGTCCGGCTTTTGGCTCATAATCCGCGTCCTGGCATCGGCGGGATCAATCCCTTCCCGCCTGCAAATCCGCTCAATCCGCCGCTCCATCGGGGCGATGATGCCCACCACGGCGGTGCACCAGTCCGCGATCCCGCTCTCAATGAGGGCCACGGCGTCGATGGCCACATATGCGCCCCCTTGTGCCGCCCAGTCCGCCATGCGCTGCTGTACCTCGTCTCGCACATAGCCGTGGGTGATTTCGTTTAAATCCGCTAGCGCCTGTGGATCGTGAAAGACAATCTGCCCCAGCGCCCGGCGATCCAGTTCCCCATCCGTCACCACGCCGGGGAATCGACCGGCGAGTTGATCTAGCATGGGTCCGCCGGCCGCAAGTAACTGGTGATACACCTGATCGCAGTCGATGACACAGGCCCCCATCTCGGCGAGAATTTGTAACGCTGTACTTTTCCCGGCACCGCTGCCACCGGTCAGGCCGATCACTACCATATTGCGCCTACGCCTCTTCCCCGACCATGCGCATTTTCTCCGCCTGATCGGCTGTGATGAGGGCGTCTAGCACCTCATCCATGTCTCCGTTTAAAATCTGCTCAATCTTATATAATGTAAGCCCGATCCGGTGATCCGTCACCCGGCCCTGGGGGTAGTTATACGTGCGAATCCGCTCACTGCGATCCCCGGTGCCGACTTGGCTCTTCCGCTCGGCGGCCAGGGCGGCGTGTTGTTTGGCCTGCTCGGCCTCGTAGAGGCGGGAGACCAGGATTTTCATGGCCCGATCTCGGTTTTTATGCTGGCTGCGCTCGTCCTGGCACTCCACCACCGTACCCGTGGGCAGATGGGTGATCCGAATGGCGCTCTCCGTCTTGTTGACGTGCTGGCCCCCGGCCCCGGAGGCCCGGAACGTGTCGATCTGGAGATCGGCGGGGTTGATTTCAAAGTCCACTTCCTCCATCTCCGGCAGAACTGCCACCGTCACTGTAGAGGTGTGGATCCGGCCCGACGCCTCCGTATCCGGCACCCGTTGAACCCGGTGGACGCCGCTCTCGTATTTGAGCCGGGAATAGGCCCCGTCCCCCTGGATCACGAAACTGACCTCTTTGATGCCGCCCAATTCCGTCTCGTTGATGTTGGCGATCTCCGTCTTCCACCGACGGCTCTCAGCGTACATGGTATACATCCGATACAGGCTCTGGGCAAAGAGGGCCGCCTCTTCTCCCCCCGCTCCGCCACGGATCTCCACAATGACGTTACGGGAGTCGTTGGGGTCACGGGGCAAGAGGAGGATCTGAAGTTCATCCTCCAAACGAACCATCTCGGATTTGGCGGACTCCAACTCCTGCTGGACCATCTCTTTAAATTCCGGATCGTCCAGTTTATCCGCCAGTAGCGCCTGGGCCTCCTCGGCGGCATGAACCTGTTTCTGATAGGCCCGATACGCCTCCACCACCGGCGCAAGTTCCTTCTGCTCCCGGGATATCTTGGCCACAGCCGTCGGATCGTTGTAGACTTCGGGACTGGCCATCCTGTCCTCAAGTTCCTGATACTTTTCTTCTACTAATTTGAGTTTATCCAGCATATGATTGGTTTCCTTCTGAAAAAAGATAAAGTGCCATAACCAAGTAAAATCAATGGCTTAGTGGCAGTTTTCAAGCTATTTCTCTTTCAAGATAAGCCTTGCCTTCACTTTTGAAATTTTCAAAAGCGTCAAATTGCTTGTCTGCCGCATTTGTGATTTGACGTCTATTAAATGGAGATAAGTTTTCAATATTCTCATGAACAACAAGGCTTCTAAAAGGTATTTTCTCCCGTTGAAAGCTGAGACAAGAAATAATTACTTTCGACGCCTTGGAGTCGCCGTTCACCCCAAACATGTATATTGGTTTTGGAGCACGAATAATATAATCGACCTTCAAAGTTTTATCCGATAACGGAGCATCATTTTTAGTAATTTCATACTCTTTCAGATCTCCAGCAACAAAATCATCTAGATACTCAAAAAATAGAGATTTAACTAATTCACGTCGTAGTATATTTATATTTGACACTTTAGAGACAAGCTGACTAAATCGGTTTATTGCAAGCACAAGATTTGAGTCGGCTACGTTTAAAATGATCTCATCTTTATCAAGAGTTCCACCATAGCTGTTTACAATATCATTTAATATTCTCCGTTTGTTTTCACTTTCAAAATCAAAAGTATACGCTACCCGCATAAGAGCATTTCCAAAGTCTCTTACAAGCATATTTCCTAAACTTAAATCAAGATATATTGACAACATATCGCCATCTTCATGAAAGAACGGGGCATAAACACGGAATACGTTCGAGCTAACTTCCTCAACGCCAACATTTGCACCGAATTGTTTTTGCAATAAAGAATTTATCTGGGTCATCTGGGTCAAAGCGCACTCCTCCTTTTCTATAAAGTATCAAAGGATATTTGGTCATATTTTGTGAAATCGAAATATTCTTCATAATTTATTATGCTACACTCTCTAAGAAAAAACCGTTGAGCACTCTCAAAATCATAATACTTGCCTGTCATATATTCTATTTTTGATGGGTTCGGTCCACGTCCATTCATAATGTCATCAAGTGTCAATGTATGAGAATGAACCTTAGCGTGATGTTCATATCTATGGAAACCCGCAATTGTTTCGCCATGGAATCCATTGTATCTGATTAGTTGGAAATCTCCAAACATTAGCCCAATAGAAAAATCATCTGGAAGCTTAATGTTTTGAGCAAAGAAAACTTCAAATATTAAGGAACTATCCGTTGATGCAACATTAAATTTGCACTTTCTATCACGGTTTGATTCTTTTAAATTAGGAGGCTTTCTAGATATAATCTTTTCGCATTTGATTATTCTAAGTATTTCGTCATCGTTGCGAAGTATCTCTTTACTCACAATATACACCCCCTTATATGATATAATAACACATCTTGTCAATAACGCAAACGCAAAAAATTTCATTCAAGATTGGATATAAAAGTGAATATTCTTACAAAGCCTGCACTCACAAAATCTAGTATTATCAAGAAAAAATGATCCCGAAAGAACCAAAATTGATCCTTTCGGGATGGAGCGGGAGACGAGATTCGAACTCGCGACTTTCACCTTGGCAAGGTGACACTCTACCACTGAGTCACTCCCGCATACGCTCTGGACATTATATCAAAAATTCCGCCCCTGTCAACCCTTGGGGATGCGCTTCGGGCAAAACGTAGAGGCCGCTGTCTGCAGCCTCATAATGTACAATCAGCTGATGTGGGGCGGGCGAACATTGTGCGCCCGTGTTATACATTGTAGAACGTCCTACACACCGACCCTCTATATGCGGCTTTATTCGCAACCGACCTGTGGTAGAATCCGGTGGAGTTATTGTATCTCCACACCAAACATGCTATAATCGGTTCAACAAACCACAGAGATGGGAGGGCATACACGATGGGACACTTGGTTATCGCCATCAGCCGGGAGTTCGGCAGCAACGGCAGAGAGATCGGAGAACAGGTCGCCAAGCGGCTCGGTATCTCCTACTACGACAAGGTTCTGCTCCAACTGGCGGCGGAGCGGAGCGGGCTGTCGCCGGAATTTATGGAACGCAACGAGGAACAGGCCTCTTCCAGTTTTCTCTTTAATCTCTCCACAGCCGCCCATTCGGCCTCTAACTTTTTCTACCAATACGATGTCCCCCTGGGGGACAAGGCCTTTTTCGCCCAGGCGGAGGTCATGCGGGAATTGGCTGAGCGGGAGCCATGCGTCATCGTGGGCCGTTGCGCCGATTACGTGCTCCGCAACCACGGCCAGTGCCTAAAAATCTTCCTCCGTGCGCCCTTGGATCACCGGGTAGAGCAGGTGGCCAGAATCCTCGACCTCACCCCGGACGAGGCGAGAACCCGTACCCTGCGGATGGACAAGGGCCGGGCCAACTACTACCGCCACTACACAGGGGAACCCTGGGGTACCGCCCACAACTATGATCTCACCGTCAACACGGCCCTCTCCGGCACCCGCGGCGCCGTAGACGTGATCTGCACCATGGCCCGCGCCGTGGAGGAGGCTCCCTCATCCTCACCGCTGTAGCAACGCCCTTAAGCTCCTTTTCCAAAGGAGCTGTCAGCAAAGCTGCCTGTGGATTGCCCTTGACCTGCGGCGCAGGGATAATCCGACCTCAGGCTGACGTCTGCCACCTCCTTTGGAAAAGGAGGTTTTGGGTTTTCAGCAAAACAGAAATCCCCCATAAGATAGGAGTTGAAATCTCCCTATTTTATGGGGGTTATTGCGTTTAATTGTTCACAGCTTCTAACTCTATTTGTTTCACTAACTCATGCGGCGATATATTAAAGGCGTTTGCAATGCGCCATATCGTTTCAAAATTAGGTTGCTTACTTCCGCTCTCTATCATAGCCAGATGGCTTCTTGCAATATCTGCAAGACCACTAAATACTTCTTGTGAGAGATTGCGCTCTTTTCTCAGCCGCCGTATTACCTTGCCAACGGCAAGTCTGTTAAATTCTATCATCGCAGACACTTCCTTTCGTTCATTCTAAGCAACAATGTGAAGAATGTGGTCTGCGATGATAGACATATTAGAAAATTTATGCTATACTACAAAAACATAATGCATCAAAAATGCACAAATATTGGAAAAGCTCTAAAGATACTGTCCAAATAAGGAGGTTGCCTTATGACTGACAGGGAATATGCCGCCCGTATCTACTGCGTCATCTCAAATTTCGCAACGCCTCCACCCGCTTTTCAATGGGCGGATGGGTCGAAAACGGATTCGACTTTCTCTTGCTGCGGAGTTCCACACAGGGGGTCACGATATACATACCCTCTGTGGCGTTGCTCGCCCTTTGCATGGGGATACTACTGCCGCTAATGGCTTCCAACGCACTGGCCAGGGCCTCGGGGTTCCGGGTAAACTTGGCCCCCGTGGCATCTGCCAGGAACTCCCGGTTACGGCTCAACGACATTTTGAGCAACTGACCCGCAATGGGGGCCAGGATGGCAAAAATCAGCCCGACGGCCAGCATAATCAGCGCCCCGTATCCGCCCCTGTTTGAACCGCCCCCTGATCTACCACGGATCATGGCACGGCTTACGAATCGAGAGGCGATCAACGCCGCACCGATCATAATCCCCGCCACGGTCTGGAGCAGGATGTCGTAGTTCTTGATATGGGCCAACTCGTGGGCGACTACGCCCTCCAGTTGATAATAGTCCAGCCTGTCTAAAAGCCCTGTGGTTACGCAGATAACCGCATTGTTGGGATTCCGACCCGTTGCAAAGGCATTTAGAGCCCGATCCTCCATGACGTAGAGCCGGGGCTTGGGCATCCCGGAGGCGATGCAGAGGCCCTCTAGGATATTGTTGAGTTTCGCATCCTGCTCCGGTGTCGCAGGGCGGGCGTTGTGCAGACGAAGGACAATTTTATCGCTGTTCCAATAGGCCCCAAATGAGACGAGAAAGGAGATCACCAGGGCAAATACAACGGCAAAGTGGCCCAGTTCCAGCAGGAAAAAGGAGATCACATATACGATCCCTGCAAAGAATAGAAATATCCCCGCCACGATGGCTGTTGTTTTGGCTTTATTGGAACGAATGGATTGAAACATTGGAACCACCTCCTTGTCGCTTCTCCAGGGCGTTTAAAAGCTCACTTTCGGGGCCGATCTGACCTCTGGGGACTCGACTTGGAAGTATTCGCGCTCACGGAAGTTCAGCATACCGGCAATGATGTTGCTGGGGAACTTTTGTATCTTTGTGTTGAACAGCGCCACTGCATCATTGTAGAACTGGCGGGCGAATGTAACCCTGTTTTCCGTGTTGGTCAGTTCCACTTGGAGTTCTCTGAAATTTGCGTCCGCTTTCAGGGTGGGATAGGCCTCCGCCACGGCGAAGAGGGTTTTCAGCGTACCGGTCAGCGCGTTGTCCGCCTGGGCCTTCTCGCCGACTGTGGACGCATTGGCCATCCCCGCGCGGGCGGCGGTTACTCGTTCAAACACCTCGGATTCGTGCTTTGCGTACCCTTTTACTGTCTCCACCAGATTTGGTATCAGGTCGAAGCGTCTCTGGAGCTGGGTATCGATTTGTGCCCAGCCGTTATCCACGCGGTTTCTCTGGACGACAAGACGGTTGTAGACTGCGATCACATAGATCACGATCAGACCTACTATAATTGCTACGATCCATAATGGGTTCATACATGCGCCTCCTTTATCATTTCTTTATTAAGTTTAGCATTAAAGTCCTTACAATGCAAGTACAGGGCATGGGAAATTCTCCCGACAACGAACCGGGCAGCCGCTTTGCAGCGACAGCCCGGTTTGTATCGTCTAGCTCACGCCTGCCGCATCAGCTTGAAAATCTGCCGCAGATTGGGCCGGTTGCCGGTGAGCATAATGCCGATCCGGAAAATCTTTGCGCTCAAGAAGCCCAACAGAAGCACATACAGGAGGCTCACCCCGGCGGAGAGTGCGATCTCCAACACAGGTACCTCTGTCATGGTCGCCCGGGCCATCATGACCAGGGGCGAGAAGAATGGCACGTAAGACAGCACCTGTGCATGGAAGGCATCCGGCGCAAACAGCGCCGAAAAGGACACGAAATAGGCCGCCATGAGCAGTACCGTGGGGATGCTCTGGGATGAACTCAAATCTTCCGCCCGGCTGACGGTGGAGCTCAATGCGGCGAATAAAAAGGCGTATGTAAAAAATGCAAGGAGGAAGAATAGGAACGCCATGCCTAAGATATTGGATGCAAAGATCATCTCCATGATCCCGCCGACCATGGGCGCAAATTCGTGCCAGCGTTCCAAGTTGAAATACATGACGAGCACGCCCGGGATCAAAGCGATTCCGAACTGGGTCAGAGCCACAAGCCCCACGCCGATTACCTTACCGAAGATCAGGGAGTTGGAGCTGGTGGAGATGGTCAAGAGTTCAATGGCCTTGCTGGTCTTCTCTGTAGACACCGAATGGGATACAATGGCCCCGTACATGGATACCATGAGCATCAGCAAAATGGTAAACGCCATGGCCACAAAATAACTCTGGCCCCCGTCTCGGCCAACCACTACCACATCCATGGTCGGGTCTGTGGCCAGGGCTGTTTCGATGACTGCAGCATCCACGCCCGCCTGTTCCAATGCCTGGGCCTGGGCCATGGCTCTCGCCATCTCGTAGAACATAAAATTGCCAGCACCCATCCAGTCGCTGCCCGGTATATAGACCGTGATTCCGTCCGCCGCCAACCGGAGTCCGATGGCGAAGTCGCCGGTCTCAAGTCCCCGCTCAATGGCGTCAGGGCGATCAATGGGCGTCCAGTCAAAATGGGGTGAAAAAGAGGCTATTATCTCCGGCGTATACCAGCCCGTGGTATCGTAGAATACGCCCACGGCCTGCTCTCCCGTGGCGTCGTAGTATATCTCCTCGTCTCCGCCACGATTGAAAAAGCCCAAGATCATGGGTAAGCTGGCAACCACCAAAAGCAAACTCATAAACAGAGCCACGGTGATGAGAAATCCCTTGCCCCGCACCATTCCCGTGTATTCAAATTTCAAGACATTGAAAAAGTTTCTCATGCCACATCTCCCCCATTTTCTTCAGGCGCTTTCTCTCTGCCCACTTTTTCCACAAAAATATCCTCTAAGCTGGGCTCTACAACCCCTATGGCGTCCATGGCGACCCGCCCCTCTATGAGGGCGGAAAACAGGGCGCCTTTATCGGCCTCGTTCTGTAAGGTCAGCAGGCATCCACGCCCCTGTACCTCGATCCCCGTCGTCAGCCTCACTACGGTGTCCAATTGCATCAACTGTCGACGCAGTTCTTCCGCATCCGGGCCCTCTGGCGTGACGAATATCTGATGGCGCGGGTATCTCGCCTTAATCTCCCGGATCCGCCCGGCCAGGACACTCTGTCCTTTATCGATAATACAGATATCATCGCAAAACTCTTCCACATAGCCCATCTCATGGCTGGAGAATAAGACCAGCTTCCCATCGGCCACCAACTCCTCCACAACCCGCTTGAGAATCTGAGAGTTCACCGGGTCAAGGCCCGAAAACGGCTCATCGAGAATGATGATATCCGGATTTGTAATCAGCGCAATGGCCAGCTGGATCTTCTGCTGGTTGCCTTTGGACAGGGTATCGAGCTTTTGATTATAATACTCCTCCGCCTCCAGGCGAACCAACAGCTTTTTTGCCCGCTCTTTGGCCACCTTTGATGAAAGGCCCCGGAGGGTACCGATATAGGCCATCTGTTCCCCGATGATCCGTTTGGGGTAGAGTCCCCGCTCCTCCGGCAGGTATCCGATCCGTTTCCGTAGCGTCTGAGTGGCCGCCCCGTCGATGGTGCTGCGCCCGCTGTCGGCGGGGAATATGCCCATAATCGTCCGGATGGTGGTGGTCTTCCCGGAGCCGTTCCGCCCCAAAAGCCCCATGGCCACACCGCTCTGGGCGGTGAAGCTCAAGTCCCGCAGCACGTGCTTTGCACCGAAGGATTTGTTTAATTTTTCTACTCTCAACTGCATATTTTTCTCCTTTTTTATAATCTATCCGCTTCCATTCGCCTGATCTTCCGCCGGAGTACAATCCAAGCCCAAATGCAGACGCTTCCCCCGCCGATGAGACCGCCGATCCCGCCGCCCAGGAGCGTACGCATCGTCTCGGGCGCATCTAGGAGCCAAGCTGTAAAAAACGCCGCCCCAAAGCATACCACCGGGATAAGCATTGCCCAGGCCGAAAACCGGAAATAGGCTCTTTTGATCCGTTTAATGACCTCAACTTTGCTCTCAGGGTCTGTGTAAATCTCCAACACCGCTTCATCAGAGCGGATTCTCTTGCAGTAGACCCACCGGCCAACCTCGTCTCTCCGCACATGTCAGCTCCACCCCCCTGCTGCTCTCATAGAGTTCTCGGATTCGCACAATCTCCGCCATGAGTACCGCCCGGCCCAGGGGCGTGATCTCATAGATTTTGCGCTTCTCCTCCTCGGCGGCGACGGTGGTGAGCCCGCCTTTTTCCATCTTGCCGAGGGTGCCGTAAAGCGTCCCCGCACCTAGACGAATACGCCCTTTTGTGATCTCCTCCACGTGTTGCATAATTGCGTATCCGTGGCGACGGTCTAACAGGGAGAGCAAAATATAGTAGGCCGTCTCCGACATGGGGATATAGGCGCTGATCAATTTTTCGTCACCCATATCAATTCTCCTTCCATCACGACGTGATATATCGAGCCGCGACGCAAATATATCACACTTCGATATATCGTGTCAAGATGTATTTGAAAATTTTTTTCTTTTCTTGAAGAACAAGACCAGTTCATGGTAAACTATAGTAACCGAACAATTGGAGGGATCGCCACCATGCACATGAAACCCATATCTCTAGCTAAGGCCGCCCAAGTGATGGGCGGTACACTCGTCGGCGGAGGGCCGAGCACGGAAATCCAGCAGGTGGTCATGGACAGCCGCCGGGACGTGACGGGCGCCCTGTTCGTCGCCATCCCCGGCAACCGGGTAGACGGCCATGATTTCGTATCCGATGTGCACCAGCGCGACGCCGTCTGCGCCCTGGTGGAGCGGGAGATAGACGCATCCGGCCCCTTGATCGTCGTGGATTCCACCCTGCGGGCCATCCGGGACTTGGCGGCCTATTACCGGAGCCTCTTTGACATCCCCGTCATCGGCATTACCGGCAGTGTAGGCAAGACCGGCACCAAGGAGATGATCGCCGCTGTCCTGGCTACCAAATATAGCGTCCACAAGACCGAGGGCAACTTCAACAACGAAATCGGCACCCCCATGACCATCTTCGGCCTGCGGGAGCACCATCAGGTCTTCGTGGCGGAGATGGGTATCTCCGACTTCGGCGAAATGGCCCGCCTCACGGAGATGGTGCGGCCAGATATTGCCGTCTTTACCATCATCGGCTATGCCCATATCGAGTTTCTGGGCAGCCGGGAGGGGGTTCTCAAGGCCAAGGGCGAAATGGTCAAGTGCTTAAATCCCGACGGCCTGTTCATCGCTAACGGCGACGACGATATCCTCCGGCCCCTCAAAGTCACCGACCTCTACCCGGAGCAGGCCGGCGTCAAGAAGCTGATCTACGGTCTCACCCCGGGCAATGATTACCGGGCCGAGCATATCGTCAACCTAGGCGAAAACGGCGTCTCCTGCACCCTGTGCTGGGGTGATGCAGCCATCGACGTGACCATCCCTGTCTTCGGGGAGCACATGGTCTACGCCGCCTTGGCCGCCGCCGCCGTGGGCGCGGCCCTGGGTCTCTCCCCGGCTGAGATTGCCCGGGGAATTGAATCTTTCACCAACGCAGATAAGCGATCCGACATCTTCAAAACGGATTTTCTCACCATTATCGACGACAGCTACAACGCCAACCCCACCTCTGTGGAGGCGGCGATCACGGCGCTGGCCAAACTCCCCGGACGCCGGGTGGCGGTCATCGGCGACATGGGGGAGCTGGGTACGGATTGCCATAAGCTCCACCACGAACTGGGCGCCTTTGCCGCCCGGAGCGGCGTCGATTGCATCGTCTGCGCCGGGCCATTGAGCGAACACACTTACCGGGGTGTCAAAGATACAAACCCCGATCTCCAGGCCTGGTATTTTCCCGATAAGGACACGGCCCTGGAGGCATTGCCCGCCCTGCTTCAACAGGGAGACCAAGTCCTGGTCAAAGCCTCCCGTTCCGGGCGGTTTGAGGATATTGTAACGGCGTTGCGGGGGCTGTAGGCGTGCAATGCCTATTCCTCAAATCCCCAATATCTCGGCGTGTATATTGATCGAATTCGTCACGGCAGCGCCGTGGCGGGGAGGTTCTCGCACAAATCCCAATATCTCGGCATATACTGGATCAAAATCTGGGAGAAAGGGATCAATTTCATGGACGATTACAGAGGCCACCACGACGCACCCCCTCCTCGCCCTGGACTTCTTTCAGCCTTAGGCGACGGCAATTTGTTCGGCGTCTCCTGGCCGATCCTGCTGATCCTCTTGGCAGTGCTGGGCCTGTATCTCTGGCTGGGCAAATCCGGCGACACGTTAGGCCTCCTGCAAAACGGCTTAGGCGGGATATTGGGTGGAATTTTGAAATAAGACACAGATGAGGCCAATGCGAAAAATACCCGCATCGGCCTCATTTGAATATACTCAAATAATAATTTTTTGCAAATTTTCTTGTTTTTCAAGTATGCTAACGTTTCTTTTTTAACATTTTCCGTGTCATAAACCGAATCACCCCATAGGGAAACCGTTCTAACTCCCGCACGGTCTGTTGCAGTGCCGTCCGGATGGGAATCCCTTGCGGACAGTGCTTCTCGCACTTGCCGCACCCATTACAGAGAGAGGCGTTTTTTCCATCCCCTGTGGCCGCATACCAGTACATACTCATCCACCTGCCCCCCAACGCCGCATCGTTGAGCTTTGTGAGACAGAGGGGGATATCCACCCCCGCCGGGCAGGGCATACAGTATCCGCACCCCGTACAGGGCGACTTTAGGACAGCCCGGATCGCCGTGCTGACCTGATCATAGAGGGCCAGTTCCTGATCTGTAAGACTTCCCGGCGACCCCTGGGACGCCACACGGATATTCTCCTCCAGCATCTCCATGGTCGTCATCCCCGATAAGGCCGTCAGCACCTGGGGATGATCCCACACCCAGCGGAGCGCCCACTCCGCCGGGGATCGCTTGCCGGGGGCTTTCTCCCAGACGGCCTGCGCCGCTGGGGGCAATTGATGCACCAGCGTCCCGCCCCGGAGAGGTTCCATAACCATGACGGGGATGCCCTTTTCTGCGGCGTATTCCAATCCCCGCCGCCCCGCCTGGAAGTGCTCGTCGTAGTAGTTGTATTGAATCATGGTAAACTCCCAATCCCAGGCGTCTATAAGGTCTATAAAGTCCTGTCCGCTACCGTGGAAGGAAAATCCCATCTGCCGGATGGCGCCGCTGGCTTTTTTCTCTTGAATCCAGTCCAAGATTCCCAATTGGCAGAGTTTTTCCCAACTGGTCAAGCTCGGCAGCATGTGCACCATGTAGTAGTCGATGTAGTCCGTCTGTAATCTGGTGAGCTGGGTCTGAAAGAGGCGCTCGAAGTCCGCTGGCTTTCGCACCAGATAATAGGGCAATTTGTCGGCGATGTATACCTGGCTCCGCAGATCGTCTTTGGCCAGAATTCGCCCCAGGATCGCCTCACTGCCGGTGTAGATATAGGCCGTGTCGAAATAGTTGATCCCCTGATTGATGGCATAGCGAATCTGCCGCTCCACCTCGGCCTCGTCCTTGTGAAATCGCATACAGCCAAAGGCCAGTGCGGAAATCTGCTCTCCCGTCTTGGGATTTGTCCGATATTGCATGTCCCTGTCCTCCTATGGCACAATAGGCCCCCCGTCGCATATACTGGACTGTCCCCCTATAGAGGGGATCACTCACCAGGAGGTGTTTTATGGGAGCTATGTGCGGTTGTTTTACCAGTTGCTGCTGCATCCGATGCCGCTGCCACTGCCGGTGTCGTTGTCAGGTCTTCCATTTCCGGTGCTGTCGGTGTTGCCGGGAGTTTGACTGTGATCGGTGTTGTCGGTGTCGGTAGGTTAGATTTGTCAAAAGAGGCGGCATCGTGCCGCCTCTTTGTTTTTACAAGAATATTTGTTACACAGGCTCCTTTTCCAAAGGAGCTTATCGGAAAAGCCGACTGAGGATTGCCCGTGACTGCGGCGCAGGGAGAATCCTCCGGCACTTCGTGCCACCTCCTTTGAAAAAGGAGGTTTTTCACTCTTCCCCCACCCCCGGAAACACCACAACAAATCGTGTCCCCACATCCAAGCGAGAACTGGCCTCTATCGTCCCCCCGTGCTGCAACACCGTATCCCGCACGATGGACAACCCCAGGCCACTACCGCCTCGAGCGCGGCTGCGGGCCTTGTCCACACGGTAGAACCGGTCAAAGATGTGTGGGATGTCCTCCTCTGGGATGCCGATCCCCGTGTCCTCCACGGTCAGGCGCACTTGATCCACCGTTTTTTCTAAGCGGATCAAGAGGGTTCCCCCCTCTACGTTGTATTTGATCCCGTTTTCCGCCAAATTGAAGACGATCTGATACACGTCGTCCTCTACGGCCAATACGAGACAGTCCTCCGCCAAATCGAAGGCCATCTCCACGTTCAATTCTTTGGCCAGAGGCTCCAGCATATACCCGGTCCGCCGTACCACCCGGGCCACGTCTACGGGTACGATCTCCGGCTCCTGGGGCGCATCCAAGCGGGCTAACTGTAACAGGCGCTCCGTGGTTCGGGTCAGCCGCTCGGCCTCCTGGCCGATGTCCTCGACAAACTCCCGAACCGTCTCGACCTCCATGTCCTCGCTCTGGACAATACTGTCGGAGAGCAGACGGATCGACGCCAGGGGCGTCTTGAGTTCGTGGGAGGCGTCGGATACGAACCGCCGCCGCATCTCCTCCGTCTCTTGGAGCCGATCCGAGAGGCGGTTGAAGGCCCGCCCCAGCTCCGCCAGTTCATCCTTCCCCCGGACAGCCAGCTTATAGCCATAGTCGCCCCGGCCCACGATCCGGATGGCGGAGAGCATGTCCATGAGCCGCCTCGTCAGCGCCCGAAAGAAAATCAGGGCCAAAAACACCGCCGCGATAAAGAATCCGATGGAAAAGTTCTGCAAATCCCGCTGGAAGCCTTCAATGAACGCCCCTTGCACCAAATCGTTTTCATAGAGGTACACCGCGCCGATCACCATCACCGTCTCCTCGTGGATGTGTACGACAGGTACGGCGACCTGGGAGCGAAAATTCCCGTCGGCGTATGTGCTGTAGAACGCCTCGTATCCGGAGCCGGAAAGCACCCTGGACAGGTGTTCAAATGTGATCACACCTATATCTCCGGCGCCTCTATAGGCGGTATCGTAGAGAATCGCCCCCGCTTCGTCGGTGACCGCAACGCGGGACAAGCTCATAAATTCCTGCTGACCCATGGCGTATTCCACACTCTCTCGTTCCAAGGCCTCGCCCCCGGACAACGCCTGGCTGATCTCAAGCGCCTGCCCCGTAAGGGTGGTATTCTTTTCGGAGAAGACCAGGCCGATGGAGACGCTCATGGGATAGGTGTTGAGCAGCAGAAGCAAGACCACAATCAGGGCGATATAGCTTAAGGCAAACCGAAACTGGACACCGCCAGCCAGCCGGACTCTCTTACTCGGCCTTGAAGAAATAGCCCACACCCCACTTCGTCATGATCCGCTCCGGCTCGGCGGGATTGCGCTCCAGCTTCTCCCGCAGACGTCGAATATGCACATCCACCGTCCGGATGTCGCCCAGGTACTCGTAGTTCCAGATAATATCCAGCAAATTCTCCCGACTGTACACCCGGCCGGGGTTTTTCATGAGCAGTTCAATTAAGTCAAATTCTTTGGCTGTAAGCTCTGCCGAGACACCGTCCCGCTCGGCGCTCCGGCTCAACGGATCAATGGTGATGTGTCCGATGGTGACCAGCCCATCCCCCGCCTCCTTGTCCGACGCCTGCAAATTACTCCGTCGGAGCAGGGCTCGGACACGAGCTTTTAGCTCCAGAATATTGAAGGGTTTTGTGATATAGTCGTCAGCGCCGTATTCAAAGCCCAGGAGTTTATCCGTATCCTCACTCTTCGCCGTCAGCATGATAATTGGCACAGTGGAAAATCCACGGATCTGCATACAGGCGTTCAGCCCGTCCAATTTTGGCATCATGAGATCCAGGATAATCAGATCGTAGGGCTTGGCTTTGGCCTTCTCCACGGCGTCCTCCCCGTCGCAACCCACGTCTACCTGATAGCCCTCGTTTTCCAGATTAAATTTGATCCCTTTGACCAACAATTTTTCATCATCTACTACTAAAATATGCATATTAAATTCCTCAAAATAAATCTGCCGTCACTCCACTGTGACCAGCGGTCGGATATCCTCCAGACGCTGGTCTCCGATGCCGGACACATCGGTCAACTCCTCCACGATCTGAAATGGCCCATGGGCCTCCCGGTGGGCAATGATCCGCTCCGCCAACACAGGCCCAACGCCCGGCAGGGTGGTCAGTTGATTCGCATCAGCGGTGTTGATATTGATCGGCCCCTCCTGAACCGGGGTCACAACCTCCTGCTCCTGGGGTGTCGCGGGCTGTTCCTCCTGGGCCTGTGCTCCGTTCCGGTGCTCTACCCGTTCGGCCAGCGCCTCAATTTCTTGGGACTCGACGGCACCGATGGCGTACTCGGTGGTCACAGTAAAAGCCCCCATCATCCCTGTGCGTCCAAAGTAGAGGCCCGTGACAAAAATCACGGCCACGCAGACAACTGCCACAAGGATTTTTGCCATATCCCGTTGCTTCATTATCCCACACCTCTATCTGTTATCTGTCGTACTTGTTCCCTCTATCCGGATATTGCTTGCCCTCTCCTGTTCCCTCTGCCGCGGGCGGGGAAACACAGTAAATTTTTCTCGCTTTTTTGATTCTAAAGTAATATCTTGATTTTACCGTTGATTTTGCCTGCTTGATTGCGCTATAATGGTTGAGGTTATGATACCATAAATTTTCTGGAGAGTAAAATGAAAAAACAATTTTTTCTTGTAGTGCTCGCACTTTTTCTTCTGATCTCAGCCCTAGCACCCCCTGTTCTGGCAGATCCTTTGGATGAACCGCGCCCCAGCAACGGCCCAGAACACCACGCCTTGGCTGTGATCTTAGCCGACGCCAAAACCGGCGAGATTCTCTACGCGCAAAATCCGAACCAACGTATCCATCCCGCCTCTACTACGAAAATTATAACCGCACTCTTAGCCGTCGAGGCCCTGGCCCGGGGCGATGTGGCCATCGGAGACACATTGGTGACAACAGAAACCGCCCTGGCCGATATGATCGCCACTGGCATGAACATCGGCCTGGAAGTGGGGGAGGAGATGTCCTTCCAAGCCCTCTTGTACGCCGCCATGCTGGTGTCCGCCAATGACGCGACCAACGTGATCGCCGAGCACCTAGGCGGATCCATCGACGGGTTCGTCGAAATGATGAACGAGCGGGCCGCCCAGATCGGTGCCGAGGACACCAACTTCACAAATCCCCATGGTTTGACAGCGGATAACCACTACACCACTGCCTACGACATGTTCCTCATCTCCCGGGCGGCTATGAACAACCCCCGGTTTGTAGAGCTCCTAGACGCACCGGAGCGGCCCTTTGCCGCCACCAATCTACGGGGTGCGGGGATCTTTTCCTCCACCAACCTCATGACTGTATACGGCTCCGCCTACTACTATCCGGGCGCATTCGGCATCAAGACGGGCTTTACTCTCGCCGCGGGATTCTGTCTTGTCTCCACCGCCACCAGGGACGATGTTGCCCTCATGGCCGTTGTCATGGGCGTCTCCCAGGGCGAGGACTATGACGGGGCGACGATTAATCACTTCACCGAAACAGCCCGGATCTACGACTGGGCTTTTGATACCTTCACCTACCAGGAACTCCGTTACGCCGGTCAGCGGGTGGCGTCTGTCCCCGTATCTATGGCCGAAGGCGCCGACAGTGTATACCTGCGAACGGAAGAGGCCATCACCGCCCTGATGCCGGTCTCCTTCTCCTTGGCGGATCTGAGCTACGATATCGTCATACATAACGAGGTGGCGGGCTATGAACTCGTCGCCCCCATCACCCAAGGCCGACTTCTGGGTGAGATTACGCTCTTCTACGGTGACCGGAGTTTCGGCCCCTTCACCCTGTATGCCGCCTCGAATATCCGGCTCTCTCGCTGGGATTATATACAGCAGGAAGTCACCGATACGTTCGATAATATATGGGTACAGGTGGCCATCGTTGTCCTCCTCCTCTTGTTCGTACTCTATATTGTTTACGTAGTCCGCCACGCAATCCTCAAACGCAGGCGGCGAAGAGCGCGTATGGGGCGGAGATAATGGGTAGCAGACGAGGATTAACCGCATAAACAACGGGAATGCCCCCTGTAGGGGACATTCCCGTCTACTTTCTTACAACTCTTCATCACAATTGGAACAAATTCGATCTCGCAATTGGACATTGGCACCGCAGTAAGGGCAAAAGCGTTTTGCCAGGGGTCTGCCTTCGACCTCTTCTGTCACATCCTCTAACTGCCTGACTCTTCTCACACGCAGTACAATCACCAGTATCAGCACCGCGATGGCAAGCGCCAACAGTGCAAATACCACCAGCGCCCACCACGGAATTATAACGATAAACCCACGCATATCCCACACTCCCTAAAGAAGGATTCTATTGTCCATTGCGCTCCAAATAATAGATCACCAATTCCCGCAACAACTCGTCCCGGTCAATTCGGGTGATGAGGGTGCGGGCGTTGTTGTAATTGGTGATATATGTGGGGTCTTCCGATAAAATGTACCCCACAATTTGGTTGATTGGGTTGTATCCCTTCTGCTCCAACGAGTTGTACACGGCCTTCATGATCTCGCGGATTTCCATATCCCGACCCACCAGATCAAATTTTTGGGTATACGCTTCCATCAGGACTCCCCCTTTCTGCTCACTACCAGGGATACACCGCTCCGTTTCCGCCTTTGGGCAGAAACTGCGCTATGTCACCCCGTCGTTCGCTCCAAAACCGAATCCCCTTTGCTGGGTTTCGGTTTTGCCTGTTACTCGTTTCCTATGATTCCTACTATTCTACCAAAGTTTCCCTCAAGTGTAAAGGGCAATCAACATTGCTATGCCCTATTTTACCCACAAGACGGAGACCTTAATACCCCGTCAGCGGATAACGGCGTTCAATTGGCGTTCCAGGGACGCTAAAATCTTGGTCGTCGCCTTATCGGCATCTTCGTCTGTCAGGGTGCGGTCCGCCGCCTGATAGCGGAGGGCAAAGGCCACGCTCTTTTTCCCCTCTGGGATCGGTGCGCCGGTGTAGATGTCAAAGAGGCGACTTTCCCCTAAGTGCTTGCCCCCCGCCTCGGCGATGACCGCCTGGAGGTCGGCCACGGTGACGGAATCCTCACACACCACGGCGATATCACGGGTCACGGCGGGATATTTGGGCCACGGCACGTATGTCCGCTCCTGGCCGATAGCAGCGAACAGGGCATCTAAATCCAGCTCTGCGGCGTAGAGGTCTTCCTCCCGCCCGTAGTTTTTCACGGTCAGCGGATGAAGTTGTCCCAGGCAGCCCAAAGACTGTCCATCCCGAATCAACTCTGCACACCGTCCGGGGTGGAACGCCGGATTGTCTGCCTTGGCCGTCCAGCTGATGCCCGTGATATTCATGGCGTCCAAAAGGGCTTCCACGGCCCCTTTGAGTTGGAAGAAATCCATCCCCTCGCCGTAGGCCCCCAAGGTCAGGCGAAGGGCCTCATCACAGAGGGTCTCGCGCTCACTATTGGGCAGATAGACCCGTGCGATCTCATAGAACCGGGCGGATTCGTTGCGGTAGTTTAAATTCCTGGCCAAAATCTCCAGCATAGAGGGCAGGGCCATGGTGCGCATCCGGCTGGTATCTTCCCCCAGGGGATTTAAAATCGTCAAACTCTCCCGCTGGGGCGCGTCCTCTGGCAGGCGGATTTTATCGTAGGCGGTCTGGCCTGTAAATGCGTAGGTAAGAATTTCGTAGTAGCCCAGCCCCTGTAAGAGCTCCCCTGTGATCCGCTCCTGTTTCTGCTGCTGATTAAAGCCGCCCTGGGCTGTGGCCCCCCGGAACATAGTGGCGGGGATGACGTTATATCCATAAAACCGGGCTACTTCTTCGGCTAGATCCACGTATTCGTGGACATCCAGCCGCCAGGAGGGTACTGTGACCTGATCCGCTCCGTCCACGGTGAAGCCGACTTTTTCTAATATGGCGACCATCTGATCCCGGGAAATATCCGTCCCCAAAAGGGCGTTGATCCGCTCCGCTTCCAGGGCCAGCGCCACAGGCGCACGGTCGGCGGCGATCACATCTACCACGCCGTCTACCACTTCTCCGGCACCCAGGAGTTCCACCAGCTCACAGGCCCGCTGGACGGCGGGCAGCGTCCCCAGGGGATCTAAGCCCTTTTCAAACCGGCTGGACGCATCGGTGCGCAATCCCAGCCGACTGGCCGTCTTGCGGATGCTGGTAGCGTTAAAATTGGCCGATTCAAAGACTACCGTCCGGGTATTCTCTGTAATCTCGCTGTCTGCCCCGCCCATAACACCGGCGATCCCCACGGCTTTCTCCGCATCGGCGATGACCAGCGCGTCGGTCAGAGTGCGGGTGACCCCGTCCAAGGTATCCATGGTCTCCCCTGCCGTGGCCCGGCGGACAATGATCTGATCGCCGTCTAAGCAGGCGCGATCAAAGGCGTGCATGGGCTGGCCGTATTCCAGCATGACGTAGTTGGTAATATCCACGATGTTGTTGATGGGCCGCACGCCGGAGGCCCGAAGCCGCTGGCGCATCCACACGGGGCTGGGTTCGATCTTTACATTTCGCACCACTCTGGCAGTGTATCGCGGACAGAGGTCCTCATCCCAAATCTCCACGTCCACATGCTCCAGTACGCTCCCGCCGGAACCTTTGACTTGTGGCTCCCGGATGGTCAGCGCCGTGTCAAAGCTGGCGGCGGATTCCCTTGCCAATCCGATGACAGAGAGACAATCCGGGCGATTGCTGGTGATCTCAAACTCCACCACCCGATCGTCCTTGCCGATAATGGGCCGGATATCGTCGCCGGGCTGATAGCTGGCCATCTCGTCCGGCGTGAAGGTCAAGATCCCGTCCTCTACAGAGTAGGGGTAGTCGTGTATGGTGAGCTCCAGCTCATTGAGAGAACCCAGCATCCCGTTGGAAGTCACCCCCCGCAGTTTGCCCTTTTTGATCTCCACCCCGCCGGGGAGGAGTGATTTATGCAGGGCCACGGGGCAAAAGTCCCCCGGCTTTAAATTGTCGGCCCCGGTGACGATGACCGTCGGCTCGTCCTGGCCCACATCTACGGTGCAGACCCACAGGGTATCGGCGTTCTCGTGGCGCTCCACGGATACGATCCGGCCCAGCACCACGTTTTGGATCTCTGCGCCCAGATCTTCGCCCCCCTCCACCTTGGAGCCGGTGATGGTCATCCGATCGGCGTATTCTATGTCACTGGCCTGGATATCCGTAAATTCCGCCAACCATTTTCTTGATAGTTTCATGATAAAAATCCCTTCATTGATAGATCGTAGGGGCGCACATTGTGCGCCCGTTGCGCTTGCCAAAAATCAGGACGGGCGGGTGCACAATGTGCGCCCCTACAGGTACCTAAAACTGCCGTAAAAACCGCAGATCGTTTTCAAAAATCAACCGCAGGTCGCTGATGTTAAAGCGCATCATGGTCATGCGCTCCAGTCCGACACCGAAGGCAAACCCGGTGTATTCGTCCGGGTCGATCCCACAGTTGCGAAACACGTTGGGGTGTACCATCCCGGCGCCCAGGAGCTCGATCCAGCCCTCGCCTTTACACATGGAGCACCCTGCACCGCTGCACTTGAAACACTGGCAATCCACTTCACAGGACGGCTCCGTGAATGGGAAGTGGTGAGGCCGAAACCGGGTCTTTGTCCCGGCTCCGTATAACTCCTGTACCAGAGCATTGAGCGTCCCCTTGAGATCCGCCATGGTGATGCCCTTATCTACTACCAGACCCTCGATCTGATGGAACATGGGGGAGTGGGTGGCGTCCACCTCGTCTTTGCGGTAGACCCGCCCCGGCGAAACCACTCGGATGGGCGGCGTTTGGTTCTCCATCACCCGAATCTGGACGGATGACGTATGGGTGCGCAGGACGTGTTTGTCCGCTTGATCGAAATAGAACGTATCCTGCCAATCCCGGGACGGATGGCCCTCGGCGGTATTGAGTTTGTCAAACACGTTGGCGGCAAACTCTATCTCCGGTCCCTCGGCGACAGTAAAGCCCATGCCGATGAAAATATCTAGGGCTTCGTCCAAGGTCTTCATCATGGGGTGGCGTTTCCCTATGACCTGGGCTGTGCCAGGGATGGTGACGTCCAATTGCTCCGCCCGGAGCCGTTGATCCAAATCCGCCGCCTCCAAGACCTCCCGTCGCATCTGGATGGCCTCAGTGATCTCTGCGCTGACGGCATTGGCCAACTGACCGATGACAGGCCGCTGGTTGGGGTCTAACTGGCCCATCTGTTTGAGAATCGCCGTAAGTTCCCCTTTTTTGCCCAAAAATCGTACCCGGAGTCCCTCTAAGGTCGGAATATCTCCCGCCTCGGCAATTAGGCCCAGGGCCTCGGATTGTAACGCGTGTAACTGTTCTTTCATGTTCGCACCCCTCGCTTCACAGATAAACAAAAAGTCCCCGTCCCAACATACTGGGGGACAAGGGACAGCATGTCCGTCGATATTATACAAGCCCCTGGCGAAAATTGCAATAGTTCGTAGGATTGTTTCAAAGAAACACCCCCAAAGGAGGCGGCAGGCGAACGACAGGCACCCACGTAGGGGCGCACAGTGTGCGCCCGCCCCATTGCGGATGGTTATTACATTGCGTGCGGGACGGCGGGGCGTCATTCTGCCAATGTATAACACGGGCGCACACTGTGCGCCCCTACGACGGGCGGCGGAGGCTATTCAGAGAGTTGCGGACATTGATCGCTGGCGTCTAGGATGGCGCTTCGGGCGGATTTTAGGGTTCGTTTCAGGGTGATGGCCTGGCCTAAACTGAAAAAAACGCAATATGGGTGTAATACCCATACTGCGACGTAAAATCAGGTCCTCACGCCATACACGCTTGTCAGGAATAGCAAGGATGTGCTATCCTGGGGAAGCGGTGGGGCCCGTGAGGGTCATGCATGGGGTGGTCTATCACCCTGTGACATCGGGAAGCGCTAACTTGCCCGGTGCCATCGCGTTTTTTAATTTTGATCGGACTTTCCAGCCCTACGGGTAGTGTATCACAGGTCGGCGAATAAGGCAAGGGAAACTTATAACCCATGACGATCTACAAAAACCCAAACTGTAAAAAAATCCGCGGCAGTCATCTGCTGGAGGTCTCTTGCGCCTATTGCGGGTGTTTCATCGCCAAATACCAAAAAGTCGGCGAGAGCAACTTTGTCAAGATGTACAATGACCGCATCGTGGAGGGGAGCATTGACTTCTCCCGCTATCACGGTGCGCTCTTCTGCCCCAACTGCGGCGCGCGGATCGCCACACGATATATGACGAAGGTGGACAAGAAAGAGGCCTACCGTTTCGTGCCTTCGGCGTTCCACAAGAAAAAATTTAGCTTACTCATGTTTTGAATTTACAAGAATTTCGACATAACCTGAGCGCGCTTCTATATTTTAATCAAATATATCCATGTTCTCCCAGGATCGAGGTCTCACCGTAGTGCAATGTCTCCTCCCGCCCGTCGGGATAGCGTACCATCAGTCCGCAGTCGGGGCTGATGCCAATGGCGTGGGCCGGGTGGCGTTCGTCGCCTCGCAACACGAGGATATCCCGCCCTACCGTGGCGCAGAGTTCTCGGTAGCGGGCCACATAGAACTCCGGTTGGGTAAAGCATTGGCTGTACATGCGAGCGAACGCATCAATCAGCGCCGCCGCCAACTTCTCTCGGCTGACGGGCTCGTCTGTCAGCATGGCGAGGGACGTGGCCTTGTTGCGGATCTCCGCCGGAAAATTTTCCGCCCTGTAGTTTACGTTGATCCCCGCGCCGATGACGATATACTCCACTTGGCCCGTCTCCGCCTCCATAGACATCTCCGAGAGAATCCCGCAGATTTTTTTGTCCCCCACGATAATATCGTTGACCCATTTGATCTGGGGTGACACAGGCGATACCGCTGATATGGCCTCACATATGGCCACGGCGGAAAATGCGGTCAGGGCGGCAGTCTCCGGCGGGACGGTGGATGGGCGCAAGAGGACGCTTAAAAAAACACCTTTACCCGGCTGGGAGACAAACCCCCGCCCCATGCGGCCCCGCCCCCCCGTCTGGCTGTTGGCGACGGCCACGGTGCCATGTTCGGCGCCGGAGGCGGCTAAACGCTTTAAGTAGGAGTTGGTCGAGTCCACCTCATCCAAATAGATAATCTCAGAGCAAAAGTTCTTGGATACGACCTGGAACCGGATGGCCGCAGCTGAGAGGATATCTGGACGAGATACGAGGCGGTATCCCCGGTTGGTCTTAGCGTCGATCTCATACCCCGCCTCTCGCAGAGTGCGGATATTCTTCCAAACAGCCGCCCGAGAGACGCCCAAGACTTGGCTCATCTCCTCCCCGGACACGTAATCCGCCCGGTCAGCCAGCAGTTGCAACAGCGTTTCTTTTGACATGAAGATCCTCCTACAACAACGCTTCCCCGACCTTGACGATATCCCCTGCGCCGACGGTGAGGATCAAATCACCCGGCTGGGCCAGCTCACGAATCGCCTCGGTCATCTCTGGCAGGGTTGCGTAGTGTGCGGCACCCGGTATCTGATCGGCCAAATCCCGGGCGGTGACGCCCACAGTATTTTGCTCCCGGGCGGCGTATATCTCCCCGATCAGTGCCAGATCCGGGCGGCGGAGTTCTCGGACGAAGTCATCAAACAGCGCATTTGTACGGGTATACGTATGGGGCTGGAAGGCCACGATGATCCGATCAAAGCCCATGGGCTCCACGGCGTCCAACAGGGCGGCCAGCTCCGTGGGATGATGGGCGTAGTCGTCGTATATCTTCGCCCCGTTATACTCGCCCTTGTACTCGAACCGGCGGCCCACGCCGGTGTAGTCGGCTAGGCCCTCCCGAATCGCCTCTGGAGAAAAGTTTAGGAAAATCCCCACCGCCGCTGCGGCCAGGGCATTTTTTATGTTGTGATCCCCCGGTACTTGGAGCTCCACTGGGGTATATGACACATCATCCAAAGTGAGCTCAAAGGCGGTACACGTATCCCGGCGGGTGATATTTACAGCCCGCACCCGATTTTGTTCGCCTAACCCAAAGGTCAACAGGGGGCGGCCTAAAGGTGCGAGGGCATCCATGGTGTTTGCATCATCGCCGTTGGCCACAATGCACCCGTCCGCCGGGGCCAGATCGGCAAAGGTGCGAAAAGACGCTTTGATCCCGTCCAAGTCTTTGAAATAGTCTAAGTGATCCTCCTCCACATTGAGCACCACAGCCACTGTGGGGAAAAAGTTGTGAAACGAATTGTAATATTCGCAGCTCTCCAGCACAATGGTCTCGCCGCCGCCCATCCGGTGGCCCGCCTGGAGTTTGGGCAGGGTCCCCCCGATCATCACCGTGGGATCGCTCCCTGCGGACAGGAGGATATGGGTGGTCATAGATGTGGTAGTGGTCTTCCCGTGGGTCCCGGCAATGCAGACGGCATTTTTGTATTGGCGCATAATATAGCCCCAGGCCTGGGCCCGCTCGAAGATAGGAATCCCTTGGCTTCTGGCCGCCTGCACCTCCGGATTGTCCTCCCGGACGGCGGCGGTACGGATTATACACGCGGCATCGTCAATATGTTCCGCCCGATGACCAATTCCCACGGGGATCCCCAAGGATTGAAGCCGTTCTGTAACAGAACTCTCCGCAATATCAGAGCCCGTCACTGTGAGGCCAAAGCTCAACAGCGCCTCCGCCAGTGCCGCCATGGATACGCCGCCGATGCCAATCAGGTGAATCCGTCGGCCCGGCTGCATATAGCTGTTTAAATCAGAAGTGGTCATGGGAGACCTCCCAAAAATCAAATATGGAGTGTCAGAGCGCCGTGAGGCGCTCTGTTATCATCGCCAGATCGCGTATGGTCTAAACTTCGCTGGTCATCAACGCCACTACGAGATTCGCCAGTTTTTCTAAGTCGTCGGCGACAATATACTCGCCTACGCTGTGGCAATCCACCATGCCGTTGGAGATCACCAGCCCGCCGATGCCGAACGTGGCCAAATTGTTGAGATCGCTTCCGCCATAGGTGGTAATCAAGGAGACGGGCAGGCCCAGTTGTTCACAGGCGGTGCGATACCGCTCAATCGCCAGGGAACCCTCTTCTGCGCCGTAGGCGGCAAAGGTGACATCCGGCACCCAATCCACCGTGGCCCCGACCTCGGCAGCCGCCTGATGGAAGCAGGCGCCAATCTTGTCTAATTGGGCAAGGGTGGCGGCCTGATCGAACCCACGGACCTCGCCGATCACTTTACAGGTGTCGGGAATGACGTTGCTGGCACTACCGCCTTCCATGACACCCACATTGACGGTCATCTCCTCGCCCACATGGCCCAGTTCCAACCGGCTGACGGCTAGGGCTGCGGCACGGATGGCGTGAATCCCGTCCTGGGGGGCGACCCCGGCGTGGGACGCCTTCCCCTTTACCGTGGCGGTAAAAGACATAATGGCAGGCGCCCGATAGGCCGCCGTCCCGATGTGGCCGTTTAAATCCATCACATATGCCTCTTTTGACTGAATCATGGCGGGGTCAACCACAGCAGAGCCCATACAGTGGGCCTCTTCCGCCACGGTGAACAGCACTTCGACGGGCCGATGGGGCAATCCTTTTTCCTGGATCGTCTGAACCGCCTCTAACGCGGCGGCGATTCCGGCTTGATCATCTGCGCCGAGAATGGTCGTGCCGTTAGATGTGATTCTGCCGTCCTCCTGAAGGATTGCCTTTCTGCCGACACCCGGTTCCACTGTATCCATGTGGGCAGAGAAGAGCAGAGGGGTTGCGTCCAGTGTCCCCGGCAGATATCCGTAGATATTTCCGGCGTTCCCGCCGATTTTCTCCCCCGCATTATCCTCTTGGACGGTGAATCCGAGTTCTGTCAGACGTGCCGTAACGTGATCGGCCATCTGCCGCTCTTTAAAAGATAAGCTATCAATGCCGACCATGGCAGAAAAGGTGTCGATGATTCTCTCGCGGTTAATCAAACGAATCGCCTCCGTGTTTGTTGTTTTTTGTATTCCCCCCCGCCGCTGGCGGGGAAAGTACAGTAAAATTCCTGTTTGTTATGATAGAGGAGTCTCGGTCATTTGTCAACGAATATCCTCTGAATGCGCCCGCAACATGCACCAGTAAAGCTGCAAGCCCCAAAACTGCAATGCCGAGGCCAAGAATACTCATAATCACCGCAGGTCTGGACGGAAGCCCAAAGACACCAAAAAAACATTAGAACTGCACCTACAGCCATTAAAAACAGAGCGGCCAAAATTTCTTTAACAATTTTCACTTCTACACCTACTATAAATTTCCCACGCCACCCAGCACCTTGCCAGACAGCATACAAAAGAATCCTCCGGCGAATTATACCACACCGGCAGCGCAAAATCCACCGCTCCATTTCCCGCCATCTATAAAATCGAAATAAATTGCACCAGACGTGAAACAACAACTCCGCAGAAAGGAGCGCTCACATCTGGTGCATATTTTTTTGAATACGAGCAAGTCTGTAAGCCGGGTTCTGTATTTGACAGCCATCTGTCTAGGCCTGCCGTTGCCGGCAGGCTCAAGCCACCTCCCGAGGACGGTCGGGCTAACCTCGCGTGTCCCCACGCAGTCCTCCCACGGTGTTGCTCCGGATAGAGTTTACAGGACCGGACAGTCTCCAGCCGGCCAGTGCGCTCTTACCGCACTTTTCCACCCTTACTCGTCGCTCCCGCGGTGACTGCGGGAACAACACCTCCCGTAACCCCGATGCGAAGCCCAGCGTAGCGGGTTTGCATCGGAAGAGGAGCGACGCAGTGACGTAGTGGAGTTTTCGCCAAAGGGCGTAGCCCAACGGCGGAAACGGAACGCAGTCACTGCGGGAGCGACGAGCGGTATATCTCTGTTGCACTTTTCCTGAAGTCGCCTTCGGCGGGCGTTACCCGTTATCCTTGCCCTGTGGAGCCCGGACTTTCCTCGTGCACGGCCTTTCGGCCCGGGCACGCGGCTGTCTGACTTACTCGTACTGTTATTGTACTGATTTTTTGTCCTGTTGTCCAGCGCTAACAAGAAAAATTAGTATGCTCAATATAATTATATTTGAAGAAAATGGCATTGTTTGAGTATGCTAATTATTTTTTTATTGTCAAGTTCTTGCATATGCCTGTCTTCTTCCGCATAGGGTTTAGGGACAGGGGGTGCTCATCATGCCAAGACCCATGCGCGGGAAAATTCTTCTGATCCGACGAACCTATGTTACAGCCCTTGCGTTGTGCGTGGCGGTTGTCGCCATATTCTATGTGATCAACCACCCCGCCCTGGTGGGGGTATCCGCCGGGGAGCGACCCTTGCCCATTTACAGCGTTCAGCGGGAGGAGCAAGTCATCAGCTTGACTTTTAACGCCAGGAACCCGGAGGATCGCTACACGGCCCAAGTGATGGAAGCCTTACATATCTATGGCGTCCGAGCCACATTCTTCGTCACCGGCGACTGGGTCCGGGCCAACGGTGATCTGGCGGCAGCCCTTTCCGTCCGGGGCCACGCACTAATGAATCTGAGCGACGATTACAGCTTCCTGAAAAAAATGGCGACCACGGAGATGTTACATAACATCGAAGCCTGCAACGACGCCATTGCAGCGATCACCGGTATTCGCCCCACCCTGTTTCGTGCGCCCTATGGAGAGTATGACCACAATATGGTGGCGGCAGTCCACGCAATGGAGATGCAGGCCATCCAGTGGAACATCGACAGCGGTGACCGGCGGGGCTATGACGCCCAGGCCATCGCCGGACGAGTACACGATCAGGCCGTCTCCGGCGGGATTGTACTCCTCCACAGCGACTTAGCACAGACCGCGTTGGCAATCCCCGATCTGATCGACGGCTTGTTTCGGGCAGGATATATTCCCGTGTTGTTGTCAGAAATGCTGCCGTAGGGGCGTAGTGCAGCCCGTGATTCGGCGGAACGATTGCCATCGTCTCCCTACGGAGTAAACCCCTGCCACATATCCGAGGTTGTACATGGATACACGGCGGGGGTTGCTACGTGCGTTTGATCTTTCGTCTAGTCGCCGAATGAAATTAGCAAACCGATACATCAATGTTGTGAAATCTTGCCGTGTAATCGGCTGGCCGGTTCCGAAGACTGTTTCACTTTGTCCTAAAACAATACCTTCCCGATATGCCCAAGCTATATATGGAGCAAACCATGCATTAGCTGGAACATCAACGAATGGCGTATAAACGCAATCCGTCTCATTCGCATATCGGCCATGATACAAACGGAACATTGTTCCAAC
>Ga0131853_10001658_pt1 | contig 39874 bp, 14 predicted proteins | sample TergutLab28metaG_FD_92764 | JGI IMG/M metagenome (GOLD analysis project Ga0131853, IMG submission 92764) | Labiotermes labralis P1 segment gut microbial communities from Petit-Saut dam, French Guiana - Lab288 P1 (version 2) (version 2) | ecosystem: Host-associated > Arthropoda: Insects >...
CCTATACTCGGTCACCAGAGCCTCGTCTGTGTTAACAGGGTCCGCCACTCGAAGGTGAGGTTGGTGCTTGGGAAGGAGAGGTTATATTAGCTCCCAAGGAGCGTCACATCACTTCCCCTTAGATCCCTTTGAACTTGCTATAACCATCATTTTTCATTTTACACCTAAACAACTCTGGTACGTTTTCGTTTCTGTGTTTTCAAGGATGGCACAGTCGGTATATCGACTCCCTACGGGCTAGACGATCGGGTGATTGAATACAGGGGGGGGGGCGGAGGGGGCGTGGACCGAGATATTCCATGCCTGTCCAGACCGGCCCCGAGGACCACCTATCATCCTATACCATGAGTGCCCAGTCTGTTTCCCGGGGTTAAAGTGGCCGGGGCATGGAGTTGACCACCCACCTCTATCTAGCGCCAAGGGTAACTGTAGAGTAGAGCTATGCCTCTACACCCCTTCTGTACCTCCATGGCAGGTTGTAGGGTGAACCTCACCTTTTAACTTTTTTTCTGTGTTTTTAAAGTGTCACACGGAGGCAAACATTCGGATGAGATATAGTTGCACGATAATGCGTGCACTGAATGTACCGTGGTAGATAACAGGTAGGGATTTAGCTACCCAGATGCCAACAGGTATATTGTCATTATATTAAATCCGGGAACGATACTTAATAATGTGACAGCTGCATTTCCTTACACAGTTCACTCAGTTCTAAGTTGAAGATCATTGAAGTTGTCTGTTTTTATAATTTTCTACACTGCTGTACTTCGACTGCAGAAAGAGTGGCACAGTGTTCACTGTCTGGACTTATCCGAAGTTCGCTATCGTTGACGCTGAACTGCATCCATGATTTCATGCACATTGTACGTAAACAGTTCGGAAGATTGCAATTATTTCTTATAATTCTGACAGTTTCTTCTTTTTCTTGTAGTCACAGTCGAGATCGATTCTGGGGATATTTTTCTACCAAGACATTTAGTATTTTGATGCCATACATTACAGAATGCATTGCAGCTTTAATCAAATGGCAAGGTGTCTTTGATTTGTCCTGAGTATTGATGCCAGTCGTTAAGGAAAGAGAAAAATAAAAAAATTAATTAAACTTAACTTTGGTCATTAATTAAAGCCACTGTCATGCATACATAAGACACTTTTTTTTTAATTTTCATGTTTGACGAATCCCTTTCAACTGCCACAGATACGTCATCGAACTAAAGGTCTTTCATTCTTTCTTCCTTAGTCTGACCTCTTCTGCCTACTCGTCGCAGGTGTAAAGGGTCATTTTTGCATTTGATCACACTTAATGACACACACACACACACACACACGGTAGGACTGCTCTGGACGAGGGATCAATCCTTCGCAGAAACCTCTACCTGACAACTCCCGACATTCACAGGAAACAGACATCCATGCCCCCGTCGGGATTCGAACCCCCAATCCCAGCAAGCGAGTGGCCTAAAACCCACGCCGTAGACCTTGCGGCCACCTGGATCGGCTCGAACTAAAAGTGTGAATGATATGTGAATGATTAGTGAAGGAGCTGTGGGGCTGGCCTTTGGCCCAATTAAAAGCAGGATCTCGTCGTTTCTCATCGTAGGCCGAACAATTCCATGCCAGGTTTGGTCTACAACACCAAATGATATTGCCAGTCACTGCAGTTCTGTCGTAACTGGACATAATTATGGTTGTATTCGAAAAAGATTATACTAATGTGGCAATGGCTTCCTGTTATAAAGGCGAAGGATTCGGCGCTGCAGACTGACTACGATTTGGACTGCACGAGCCAGGACACTACGACTTCCAGCAGGGGTAAGAGAGTTTACTTTTTTCCAAAGCATCCGGACTGGTTCTGGGGCTCACCCAGCTTCCTATTCAGTGCGTGCCAGGAGTGGCTTCCGTGGGGGTAAAGCGGCCAGGACGTAAAGGTAACTATTCATCTTCATCAAATGCCGAGGTTAAGTATCGGCAAGCTATACTTCCACTTACCCATGTGCCTTCATTTCGTGAACTAGGACAACTTTGAATTCTCGTAATACCGACTGGTTGGTGGGAGTCGGAGAGCATTTCGAATTCCCCGTCATTTTGCGGCAACTTCTTCGCCACCTACGTACGGCGGATAGTCTAAACACTGTACTGCAGGCACCACCGACAATATGCCTTACTTCCGCAGCCAGCTTGGTTACTAGAGGAATTATATTCTCCATGAACATAATGAGTTCAGATTAGACTTACAGACCGGTTGTTAAATCATCTCCAGCCGTTTCAAAGGCTGCCGTTAAGCAGCTGTGCGGTAGTTAATAAATGTGTTCACTTTTGTGAATTTCCCTGGTACCCTCCTGCACCCCATCCCTGTCGTCTTAGAACGGAATAGCGAACACCGTGCAAACATTTATTACAAATAGACGTTTCGCGAAATTAGAGTAATAGTAGTAATTAGTGATTACTTATTTTTCAAGAAAGTGAGTGCATGGGTAAATGTGGTGTAACGATTTTGCGTTCAGCCTACCGTTGTAGTTCGCTCTTACTTTGCTGCTGCTTCTGCTATTGGTTATGTCTGCTGACGCTGTTACATTCTCGAAGATAAGATAGTTGAAGCATGAAACATGATCCTGTATCGACGAACTTTATTTTTAGGACGTGGACCAGGGTGTTAGAGCACAGTGCCTTCTTACCTGGACACTTGTTGGACATGCTTGATGAGCTTCGTGCTATGATGCCTTTAGCTTCTGAATGGGGGCCTGTGGTTGGTATGTACTGGACAGCAAACTGAGTGCAACCTAAAGCCTTTCTGAACACTGTGGTATAGGTATTGAAGTATAAAGTTATCGGAGGCTGTGGTCTGATTTAAGGCTTGTTGAAACATTGAAGTTGTGGGCTATTTCGCTGGTTTTGAAAATTATTACAGATAAAGATCCATTTCTGGCAGTAGAGACATTCTGCTGTATGAAGCCGCAAAAAAGAAATAGGGAGTAGAAATATTGCGCTGCAATGAGGAATAATTTGTGTAAATACGTACTACGTGGAAGGATTTTTCAAGTAATCGTTTAAATATAGCTGAGCTCGTCGTTTAGATTCGTTTGCCATTTTTTTATAAATGATTTAAGCAAATATGGGGTCTAGATTATAGTTGGAATGGCGTGGATGTGAAATAGACATGGTAAATCCTATCGTATATGGGAAACATGGAACTTGATTGCAATTCGTTTAATTATGTCACAGATGAACAAAACGTGCGCTCAGATATGCATATGCTTTCTGTATACCCTGACGTATGCACTAAATGCATAGTAACGACTGTAGGTGACGGTCTGTGGCAATGACGATGCTGTGCCCAGCATCTCCTACAAGCTCTTTACGAGGCTCTCGTGCTTTTAATATTGCTTAAAAATCAGCACTCCCTCTTGTGTTCCGACGTGAGACGTAGCTGAATTCTCTCCGCGTTATATGTGCGCAGAAGAGGCCCGTAATGACGTTGGTTAGCGATCACTTGCGTGTTCACAGTGACGCCTCTTCACTTGATACGAAACTTGGCTCAGCCAGGAAGCAATATAGACTCTTCAAGAGGGATGAAGTTGTCTTTCTTCCACGTATCGCCATTGTGTAGGTTGGTAAGGTCGGTAGGGGTGGGTTTGTAATATTGCCAAGAGAAGGGTGACAGATGAGGCGAAGCCCCATAACATCGTTGGTAATGAACATTTCTGAATGAGGGGATTATGAAAGAAATGTAGGGTGGACGGGATGAGCTCTTATATCGGTTTTACTGCGTGAATTGGAAGGTCGCGCGCTTCCATATCTATTAAAATGGGCTTTGATGCCTCTGTAACCACTTGCTGCTGCCCGAGCCTCGTGCTTTTAGATACGTGTGGAGAGAGTTATGCGGAGTAGAACGCCCGTTGACTGTACTTTTAACAGTTCGGTACTGTCGTCTGAGGATGGACGTTATACGGCAGTCTCAAGCACGGTATCGGCTATTATTATTGTTTCGTGGCTCGCATAGCGGCAGTTGCGTTATGTGTTTATTTGTGCCACTCTTTGCTGTGTACTGACCAAAGGAATGATTCATTTTGTTTGTACACGTCCCTGCCTTCCAAGAAGTGAAAAGAATGCATACATGGTAAGGTACTGTCGGTTTGCTGTTTTGCATCCGTCGCTGACGCCATTTTTCATTAATTTCTCTTACAGATAAATTGTCGACGGTGCTAATGGAAGGTGGAAGAACTGCATGACGCCTGTTTATAAACTATGTCGTCGATAAATCGCAGTGGTAGAGACTCTGCATAGAAGTGTGAATGATCAGGGCCATTTATTTCGTCCAATATGCATATATATAGACTCAGAGACGTGTGAGATTCCAAGTTGTACGACTCTTTTAAGCATACATGTCGTAGTGCCTGATCACATATTCACCCTCACATCCGTTTAAAGCTGTGACACTAAGAAACTCTGCGTTTTGCCATACACAGTGCTAGTGTCACCCATTCGGCAGATGTACCAAACTGCGATTATACACCATTATTATACCTCTTTGCAGTGTACTGTGCAGTTTTCCATCTTATTTGTCGCTGTCTGTGACGGGGGAACTTATTATATCAAAGATAAGCTCATTCTAAGGCTCAAACTGTCGTTGTACATTATATTAACGTTTTACATTAAGAAGTTGTTTTGAATTAATGTGCTCGAATTGGGTCAGTTGACGTCAGAAAACTGTCTGCACTGTTTTGCTTAATAACATCTCATTGCTTGAGATCTCTGGTGCCGTAATGTATTAATATAGGGGCCGAATGTCGTATTTGTCTCTTCAGTTTGCGTTGGGTAGTCGTTAAACTCAAATGAGGCGTTTTGAAGTAAAGATGCAACACTTAATTCCCGTCTACTCAAGGCGCTCCGCTCAAATAGACTGCCACATCACAAGCAGAGTGCTGCAATGATCGATACGGGAAACTTCAGTGCAGTAATGTACAGTATGTTGCGAAAATATTTACTCACCGCGACATATTCCGTTCCCAGTCAACAAGTTAATGTTTACTATGATCAGCTGAATGGGTGCAAAGTTAGGCACGCCCCAGTTGATTCCTAGATGCGTCCTTCGCGAAGTTCCAGCTTGTAATTCCTCTTATACCCACCATTATTTATTTTGGATGTTTCTTTGTTTCCTCTCCACCTCTACCTAGTGTCGAGGTAAAGAACCTTTGGAGTTATACATCCACTCCTTCATATTTCGCAAATTGTTGGTCCTTATGCACAGGAACGGCGTTTTACCTTTACCTTATTTGTTTCGTGTTGTCTGTTTAGTGCTAAAATCTTATATGGGAGTTACATAACATTTAACACTTTGCATTTTGTACTTATTGTGCCTGAGCGTCCGCGACCTTCTGGTAACGCAGTTATTTTTGAGATGCAAACTCTTACAGTCATTACATTACACTTTGGTCGTTCTGTATTTCATTTATCTCTGTCTCCATCAGCAGGGAATTGTCATAATTCTCAAGTGATGGAGACAGCTTCTCTTCCAAACGTTGTCCCTCAGCCATCTCTGACAGTGATCGCTCGAAAGGGGTTTTACCACTTTTTGTCGCCACTCGACATTCCGTTTAGTCCTACATTATCGACAGTCGCTGTTACAACTTTCCCGCAGTGCAGTATCAGAACATATTAGGTTAAAAGTCGCCTTTGCTATGGGTAACAGCACAATAGCGTAATGGGTAGCGAGTGAGACCACCACAAATAATAGGGAGTGGCTAACTGTTAATTTATTAATAATACAAGATGTTTTGGCCAAATGGTTGCACGAAAAGTAACCAATAAATATGAATCAAAATTAGCAAGGAAATTCTGTCAGGTTGCGTTGTCTCTTTATGCAGCTGCATTCCTGCTGCAGTTGAAACCCATCATGAGGGACTTAGCAGTTCTTGTTCCTCGCCCTGTAGTTTAGGTTAAAGAAATACGGGAAGATTTGATGGGGACCGCATGTAGCACGAGTGGAAAATGATAGACATGCATTAAATCTCTTCGTCGGAAACCGAGAAGTAGGTTACTTTGAAGACCCACTTGTAGACGGCGCTATGTGACAGTGGTTGTTAAGGATATATGATTTTGTGTGTGTATGTGTGTGTGTGTGTGTGTGTTTGTGTGGATTGGATTCGCCTGGATGCAGACAGGAAACAGTTGCGGGCTGTTGCTTACATGGCAATGAAAATTACTTTGACATTTTGGTGTAATGCTGGCTGCATATACCAACACCACCCACACACACACACACACACACACACACACACACACACACACAGTTCAGGACGGTCCTAAATGAATTCCTAACTGTACGTTCTCGTTACCAATGACCAGTAACATCCTGCCACTGGTGTAGGTGTTTCGTGCATGCTTAGTGTTTGCTGTTCGTTGTACACTGTAAGTGACGTGGCCCACATTTTCAGTGGTGCCGTTTACAATGCATCTACTAACTCCACGTAAAGCGCTTGCGTTGTAGCTGTCAGTTCTAATTGTATAGTATTGTTGGTGCTGCAGCGTCAGTGTGAATTGAAATACACCTGCTTTGTTTCTGTATTTATTTCATTTGTGGACTAATTACGAATTTTTTGTTTCTGCGCAGTACGCCGTATATTGAAATGTGTACAATACTTTGATACGTGTTGTAAATGTGGTTCAGTTTACTGTTATTTTGTTGACTTTGTGTTATTTTTCGATTATTGGTGTAGATAATGTAGGTCGGCTGCACTGTACTTGCTGAAATAGAAGTACTTATGTAGTCATTTCAATATTCGTATCGTTTTGGCCCAAAAGGAGAATGAATTAAGTTGTTAAACTGTAAGTCTGAGTTCTTTAGAGTCAATTGCTGACAGAGGGGTCAAATTAATATGACTGTATCGTGCTGGACGGGCAAGCGTGGAGAAGAGAAATTCGCACGGGGTTTGATGGTAAACCCGAAGGAAAGGGACCACTTGGAATAACTCGACGTAAGTAGCAACAAGATAATATTAAAATTAATTTAAGCAACGGGGGTGTGAGAAAGTGGACTGGACTTATCATCTAACTCTGGATAGGGACAAATTGCGGAATTTGTGAACGAGATAATACATTTTTTTATTTTCATTAGAATAGAAAGGGGGGGGGGATATTTTGTCTGGCTGAGGAAGTTTTACCCTCTTAAGAAGGTTTCTTATCCAGTAGTTACTTAATTGCTCAGTTAGTGAGTGAGTGTGTTTGACACACAGAATACACCTGTATTTTCTTGGCCTGCACAGCATGCGTTGCTTCACCCGTATACATTTTCATATCTTGGGGTGCATGCGGTGTTCTTATAGATGTTCAACTGCAACAGTGATTTATTAATGATAATAGTAGTCTACTTTTAATTTATTTACAGTATGACCATGAAAAGGACGCAGCTCTTCCAGGTTTACATGTGGACTGGAAACATCATGTGTAGACGTAAGATTCTGACGATTGGCTGTCTTCTCGTATTCGGTGTCTTTTGCATACCGAAATGATGGACAAATTCCAGAGACCTAGTAATCACAAGTGCAACGTCCGTTTTCAGAATCCTTTAGAACTCAATTATATCTACGGCACGTGGCCTCCCGTTTCCCGTGCTCATAAATCGTTTTTATAGACATGTGACAGGACTCTATGTCGCAAGGGCTGTGCATATACAAGATGCCATCTACGGCACGCATACTTCCATGCCGTGAGTGAATGTTGTCACAAGCCCTGCTGACAGAGCTCCTGCAGTGGAAGAGAGTACACGAAGTAAACCACGCCACCACCTTGATGGGCATCTACACGTAAGAGGCTCTCGAATAAAGAAAACAGAGCTTGCGGAATCCTGAAATTTGCCACACCAACGCCGATGTGTTTAGTGCGGGTTTATTTTGACTTATCGCGTTGGCAGTTCCCGTATAAGAGAACTTCCCTTTCCAACAGAACCTAGTAAAGTAGACTTAGTGGACTGCGTGGAACTTCGCCGAGTCCTGCTATCTCTTCACTGGATTCTTATTTGTGGCTCTTTCTGTGTCTGGCGTCTCAATTCTATGCGTCACTGACAGCGCTACGTTACGGACCACTAACACCTGTACCAGAAGACTCATCATCAAACATTTCTAACACATACATGTTATTCGAAGAGGGGACGAGGTGGCGGATATTGGTTTGGATGCCTCTTGACTCTTTTCAACCCGTCCTCAAAGTAAGTTACAGCGCTGCAGCTAGGTAAAGGAATTTAGAACTTTGCTAGGTACTCTGATGGTACGTTTAGATTGCCCGTTGGTTATTTGGCTCTCTGTGAGTATTTTTGAAAGTTTTTTTCTTCTCGCGCTCCCTTTCTGTTATTTTAAAATCGCCATGCCTACTCACTTTCCCAGAAAAGTTTTGTTTTTTGAACATTTTCGTGAAAAGACGTTTTTTTATTTTTACGCGTTTATTTGAATGAGCTCAGTGCCCAGTGGGCCTATTACGGGGAAATGACGTCTGTTTGTACCCCAAAATTCAGTTCCACCGATTTATTGTAAATTCTGGGGGCAAAGCTGGTTTTCCTCCACCATGTGTTTGGATCTCCTGGCTAGGACCCTCAAGCTGCCTGCGGGTTGAGAACATTGATGCTTGGCAGAGATTATCCAGTTCCTAGTGATTGGAAATCACGGGTGACTTCTTGAGAGTGATGCGCAAATACACTTTTGTTGTGACTGCTTTTAAAATTTTGTATTAATTTTAGGATAAACCGGTAACTTACTAGTAGCACTAAATCCTCAAAGGAATATAGAACTAAGCCTGAAATTTTTCAGGAAATATTGATTAGTTCTTAGGTTACTTAATGTCTCTGTATCAACTCTGGTGTTCATAACGGAAAGTGAGAGGGGACGGTGTCCGATTAGTTTAAGTGAACTGTCGCTCCACTTTCAAGAGACTTTCCTCGAATTTCTGTTAAGAATAAGAGCAGAATCACGGATAAGCGCCCCCTGTAACCCAGCATTCTAACTTAATGAAAATCGGACGCCTTTACGATAATGAAAAAGCGTCTCGATTTTCAAACGGTTTAACACAGAAGCCGGTCACATACATGGAGCAGTCTGTAAGAGCATCTCTCAAACAGTTCGTGGAAGGAGTTAGTTGTACATAATTTGCATTACTCACAAACCGTATGTGACATTGAAAGAACATTGAAGAGATACGAAACAGTGTGTAACTCATCTTACACGGTCTAAAACCTTAGCTCTTTGTTCTTACGCGGTGGAAATATTATGGGATAACGTTTTATTTAGACGACGCTGTTCGATTTTTTTTTAAATTGGGACACGAAACGTTTGTGGACGTTTGAGAAGAGACCGTGTACATGTCCTGGAGTACTGCGATATGAAGTTATAGGTTAATGCACACTGTATTCGTTGAACAATGTAGATGATACAGAAACTGACAAAAGCATCGGAATCATTTGAATCTGTCTTGTATTGACTGACTGACGGTTTTGTAAAACCGTACTGCCAGCTTTACGGAAAAGGCGCTATATACTGAGCAGAGTGACCCCGACTTTCATGCCATTTGTGTGTCATTATATCAGGTTGTTGTGGGCAATACATTTTATGAATTGTGCCAGGCAGCATGCACTTCGTGTATCTTGGAGTGAGTTTTAACGTTTCATGACAGTGTGACATGTTTGCGAGAAAATTACGGTGGTGTTCCTTTTTTTACTTCGCATTTAATTTCTGTCAACATTGATCACAGGATGTCTAATGGCGCGTTATGCGCAGCTTATAGCCTCGTCTAATTTTGTTCGCGTAATTTCTATTGCAGTCTAACAGAGGTAATTGCAGCTAGTCACAGAGGCGCATTAAAATTACAGCTCGTAAAAAAAAAATGTTTCTGACGCTGCTTTGTACAGGGTGATCTATTGAAAACCATATTCAAACATACATCAAGCTTAATCCTTTCAGTTCCTTATAGTAAATATACACAAATCTGCCTATTTTCTATCTATCTTTCTATGTACCTATCTATCTACCTACCTACCTACCTATCTATCTATCTAACTACCTACCTACCTATATATATAACTTCACCACGTGTTTCGGTGGATGCTGGCAATGACCTCCTCAGGTTCTCAGACACGTTTTACTTACACCCGATGAGTAGATTATTAATACTGTCTGAAGTTTTTTTCTACAAATTGCCGACATTGCAAGCCTGATGAAACGGCCACTACATGACTCACATTTCGACAGTACTATAATCATGATTACGATGACATTGAATCAGTTCTATCACACATTCCATCTGCCGTGTGACCGACGTGTGAAACACAGTGTAACGTGAATTTGTTTTATTTGTCAGTACGCTTTACATTTGAATACAGAGGATTTTCTGTATGAAAACGTACAGGGTGGGCCAAAAGTAGGTATACAGTATATAGTTAATTACTTTTGGCCCACCCTGTATGTAAGGGAAGAAGTACGAAAAGTCCCGTAGAAGTTTAAGGCACGGTTTCCCCGTGTTTCGGCTCCTTAGAAATCAAGCATGCCTGACAGATGGAGGAAGTGATTCCAACACCTACTCTAACATGCGGTAAGTTATTTTGTACATGCTGTACACATTACATGCGGGAATATAAAACCGTTAAGTTTGCCGTGTCTCTGGTTTCGGTTTTCAACTGAATTCCCATGATATTTCGAATGCCAAGTTTTCACATTTAATTCAGTGCCAGTATCAACACACTGTTACCATACTGTCAACTAGACCTTTGCTGAGGAAGTGATTATTTAGAATGTTGGTCTGGTAACTAGCTATTTTTCCTGAGATTTCTGTGGTTTCCCAGCGTCGTGTCATGTAATGAATATGGTAGGCTGGCCTCAATAAACCACCGCCTCACCCATACAGATTTTGATCTGCTCACCACACATAGTTACTTTTCAGTACTATATGAGGTTATATCTGTCACGTATGGCCTGGAAATAGCCGCATTTCTGTTCCAGACATCGGATATTTTTTCACCCTTAATGTAAAGGAAAATGGGCTTTATGGATTCTTCTCAGGAATTCCTATTCAATTTTTAAGCTCTGGTCTTCCGTTTGTATCGTTTACAATGGTATTGTATCCGAAAGTGATTGTGTATAGCCTAGAAGGAACCCATGCCTAATACTCGTTATAAACCGGGTTCGAATCGCAGCTGATAAAGCGACAGTCCTTAAAAGTTAGTGGTGGCTTTCCTCGGTCCTTTATCGGGCAGCGGCAGTACAATAAACGCCTGCCGCCGTATCTGCCTCCTTCCTGTCCGATTCGTGACTAAATCGTCTCTACATATCACTTCGTGACTTCATCAGAGCCGTATCTTTGTATCGATGTTCCTTGAGCAGTTTAAATCGTTTGAATTGTTTATTTTACGACGTTGTTAGTGTCTCGTGCTACATGTCATCGAATGATGAGATGTTTGACGAATGATGAATAGGAAAAAAATTTAGATGGAAGCGGTGATAGCTTGGAGCGACTGAGGAGAATCATTCCTGTCAACATTTTGAATGTGGTGTCTTAACAGCTTACGTTTTACGCAGTAACACACGATTGAGCAAACACAACATCAGTATGTGCGTCCATTGAATGAAGCTATCAGTACGGCCCCGACAGGTTTACAGCATCAAATGGTTATCTTGTGGGGCGACACATTCATGAACACATGCTGTGTAAATTTCTTTAATGTGACCTTTTATGTTTATTCACTGTAGGTGTAGAGGGTATTTGTTGCGCTTGATCACACTCAGTGTCACATACGCACTCGGTAGGACCTCGCGGGACTAGGAATCGGCCAGCCCCAGAGGCTTGTACTTGTACACAACACAACATTAACAAGGCACAAACATCTATGCTCTCGGTGGGATTCGAATCCCCAATTCCAGCAAGCGAGCGGCCGTAGACCTTCGCCTCAGACCTCGCGGCTACCGTGTTGTGTAATTACGTAGATTAAAATGTCTGGTAAACAATACGGGTAAAATAAACAGTATGTATATATATATATATATAACGTATATAGACTTTTTGTGTATAAATATAATTCCAGTGCCTAGCTAGGCGCCGGATTTTATACCATTTTCAGTTATTCTCTCCATTCTGTAAAACGGCTATATTATTATATTATGTGACTGGTGAGTTGCTAAAAGAACGTAATGTAATGAAGGAAGCAATAATTTACTGAATCTGAGTCTTAGAAATGCTTGGCTGTTACGTTGCAATGGTTGTATGTAGTCAGAAGACGAGTTTGAAACGTGGCTGATTGATAGATGACCGAGATCCGAACCGGGCACCATTACACCAACCTGCTCGGTCATATTGTTTTGCGCCTGGATTTGTTATAAAAAGTTAAACGATGTCTTTGCCTTGTTTGAGCTACGAATTTTAACAACTTAGATTTCTTCAGATAAAACGTCTTGGCGTATTTCGTTTGCTCTCTGTCACTCCTCTTTAGGACTCGCGTTCTGTTAGCCGACATAGTCCAATAGCAGGAGCGTGAAGCCTTCCACGAAAGTAAAATAAAAAAATAAAGTAATAAACAAAAAGAAACTGAATTGACGCTTACGTAATGAAATCACGACTTTTCCCGTTCATATTTTCTGTCACCACATTACGGTGTTTTGAGTGGAAAATCCACAAAACGGAAAATAAATAATTGCAGCGTTCCTGCCCTAATCATGCAGACCGCAGGATTTTGTATTTTTATTGAAGTTCACAATTCTCGTTGGCGAATGTTTCTTCCGACTGATCTTCTTCTGCTGAAACTTTCTTTCTTATCCACCCACGTTGCTAACCAAGTCCCTGTGGTTATTTTCTCTTCTTCCTCCTTCGTTCGTTCCTTCCTTCGTACTTTACATTTCCGTTCTCGTCTACACCTTCGTATCTTCTGCTTGTCATTCGTTATCTTGAGAGTTAGTTTTATATACAGTACCGCCCCTAGCTTGCACCCTGTAGCCTATATATCACGTCGACGCAGCAGCGTTTTTATTACTATATAGTGAGGAAATTTGGCTGCTTCTGGGAATTGTTTGAATTGAAAACTACTCTATTATCCGCCTTTTATTTCTTACACCAATCTCTGGAAAGGACGGCGAACTACATGTAACTCTACAGGAATCGGAAGGCGAAATCTCATGAGCAATCTCCTTTTTTAGGCTTTTTTACAAAGTGCAAGTATCGCCTTGTATGGAGACCACGTCCGTCCGCCTGACCGTCCGTCTGTGTCACAGTATCAGCGAGTAACACGTTCATGGAATTTTTATTAAATTCGATGTAGGAGTTTGTTACAACAAACTTTTCGAATAGTCGTCGGTTTCGGGAAAATCGGTTCATTGACAATCATACATTTGTGTCCGTACTTTCCTCGTTTATTGACCGCTGTGGGTCAAATTAGGTACAAGAAATATCCACGTAATGCCAAGAAGTAACCGAGTTTCTTGGCAATCGGTGCATCTAATGCCATTCTTTTTCTAAGGACAAAAATAAAATTTTGCTCTCATTTTCTGCATTTCCTATCCGATCTGGAAAACATTCACTATTGGAGATTTCCACAAAAATTTTTTGAGTGGTGGTAGGTTTCGTGAAAATCGGGGCTGTGGGAGCCATACTTAGTTGAAGGTCGTAAGTGGGTTTTTTACGTACTTCAACATTCAATGTCACTTTTAGGTGAAATTCGACGTTAGAATTATCACATAGTCCTCTCGAGAATTTGCGAATTTCATGAAAGCATGCGCAGGGAAGATTATGTGTTTTTTGGGGGGGGGGCGTAAATAAAACTGTGTTTATCTTTGCGACCGTATCGAGAAATCGTGTGGCAGTTTTCAAGTAAAAAACACATTTGTATCGGTGCGCTGCGTCACGGAGTTATTTCGAATCCTGTTTTTTAAAACATACATCGATGTTGAACGCATGCTCGAACATGTGCATTCGGTTGTGGTGTGAGTGGAAGTTGTGGTGTGACGATGTTCCTTCCCGTACAGTGGACGGTTGAGCAGAAAAAGTGAATGCATTTTACTGTAGAAGACGGCGGGCTGGGTAAAGTTTAAAGATATTTGAAATGCTTTGTTTTCAATGAATATGTATTGTCTAGCATTTCAGAGTTGTAATAACGTAAACAACCGTTTAGGGTGCTGTTTACGAGCACGGCGTTGTCGTAGTGGCATTGCATGTCGAATGTTCATGAACTTCCCCGTCCAGTTTTCTGTTCTGTATTGTGCGTTGCCTGTTTAGTACCGACCGTTTGTGCGAGATTCCTGAGATACGCATTACGTAACTTTCTGCTGCAGTTGTTACTATTTTCACTATACATTCGAAATCTACCCAGTTCGAATTCCGAACTAGATCGGTGATCACGTTGACTACTCTTGTCCTTTATTTCATTTCTCGTACGAATGTCTTTCTGAATTCAATGGCAGTATTTGCCTATCAGTGACTCTAACGCAAACTTACGTTACCAATGAAGGGCACAGTACGTGGAATATATGTGTTGCCAGGGAGTCAAAAGTCTTCACATTGTTTTATACATTGTAAGATGTTGGCTTACAAGGTATAAGAATGAGTCGGAATATAAGCATTAAAAGAATTTGCCCCTAGTCTACACATTTTAGATTGCGAAGTATTAGATTTTAACGGTTTAAAGTGCAGATGTTTTATAGAAGATAGACCTACAAGTTTAGAGTGGGCAGTTTAGACCTACGTTGAATAATAATGTTTCATGTGCATTCTAAATAGCTTCTCATTATGTTGTTATTTCAACTGAAGGGAAACAAAATACAAAGTGCTCGTTTTCAGACGTCTGTTTTCAAACAAAATTCATATTGATACAGTGCATAGCGGTAGTACTGGTCCGACCTCGTAATTTTGAGCCTTTTTGTGTTGTCTGCTTTTGAAGACAACAATCTGGAAACTGCTAAGAATTATCGTGTTCTGTGTTTGGAGAAGCCTGTACCATTTGCTTAAAGGCGACCAGTTGATGTGCATAATACTGAAGCCTGTGTTTGACTGGGCAGATGACGGGCGGGTAGTCGGACAGATGCTTGAAAGTTTCAAGTGTGGGTCCGAAGCATGACAATTCTTTCGTAAACTGAGAAGGCATGACAGACATTTGTCTTTTTGGTAAATGCTTAGGGAACTCGCGAAGTCCTACTGCCACGTCTCAACAACCTCCCTTTGCTATGAGCTGAAATGTATCACACAAGGAAACCAATCTGAGGCTTCTGGTGATTGGGCGCTGCCTTGAAATCCGCCACAGTGGGCGCTATAAGGACGAGATGCTGTCTTTAGAACTTCTTGCCGCAAGTAGTATAAATACACATTTTTGTTGATTTTAAAACATTTTATTCGTGATTTAAGTCACTTTGACATGAGACCTGTCATACCGTAATGTACGTTTTGTACAATAAAGTGTTAATCTCGTCTGTCTATCACTTTTTACACTGTTAAAATATTCTCTGTTTTCCTGCCTGTACGATTTTTCCTTAAGTTACTTTCTAAACGAAAGGAATTTTGGGCCTGTTGGCTGTGGGTTTCCAACCCCTTGAGAGTGCGTGAAACTTTTGAGGTGTTTGCTTGACAACGTCCTATACGGGAGATCAAGGGACACGCGAAGGATAAAGTCTTGAGAACAATAACATTGTATATGGAAGGTCATGTTGTTGCGAAGTTAGTAACAGCCAGAGGAGAACAGAAGCCACATAAAAGGGTTTAAGCCCCGTCGTTAAGAAAGGATGAGTTACTGATACTTTGTATATTTCGCGCCGAAACGACTCTTTGTGTACCGTAGCTTAGAGTGTGTTAAATTTCCGTCTAAACAGAACAACCAAATTTGAGCAAATCGATGATGTTACAATGTATTGCGTAATTTACTCGGTTATAATAAACAAGAGATACATACTGAATTGTGTAAAGAAAAACCAACTTGATGCACAACTTATTCTTAGTATATTTCGTCAGCCTGTCTGTTGCCCTGGTTGGATTGGATTGGAACAATCCAACCAGGACAACAGACAGTCATCTAAAAAGAATAATAAGTGCCAGCTGTTGTATACATACGGTTTACTTCTTTATGATGGTCCTAGATGCCCCTGAAACATGTAGAGGTTGACGAAATATACTAAGAATAAGTTGTACATCATGTCGGTTTTTCGTTACACGAATATATCGAGATGCACGGTCAACAAAACATAAAAAGAATACATGCTGAAGTTTGGTCTGTGGGTGTCAACGAAAGCGACAGCTCAATAAACCGAGGAAGGTTTAAACATATCGGTTAAAGTGTGTTCCTCGAAGTTGATTGCATGTGCCCCTTATTGAAGTGACTCAGGAATGTGTAGAAGCGGAGGCGTTGGTATTAGCGACGTTCAATGTTCTAGTTCTGTTATCGGACGATTCCTAAATAAGCCAACACGAAAATTTCACCACCGGCTTTCTTCAGTTGGTTATGGGTACTTAAGGTATCGGGCAGTCATTGGATGGTGTCAAAGGATGATTTTCTCCTCACGTTTTCCACTTTTCGATTAAAGAAGATGTACAGGCTCGTTATTGATTATCGGTTACCAAGAAATGTTAATCTAATGCAGTCTTCCACGGCCACATACCTGATAAATACCTTGACTGCTTGAATGTGTCAGATGACTACGGGAGATGGTACGGCTGTGTCTGTGGTCCGGTTCTTGCCAAGTCGAATCGCCCTGTTCCGCTTTATGTGTATTACCTTAATCCCAAGGAGACGCATGAACGCTGGTAGTTTCGAAGAGTGCTCGACAGTGGCAATAAAACTGCTCACGTAATTCTGAATTTTATTTATGCGTTCCGGTATGATTAAATAAAACTCTTACCGAGTTTCATGCAACATTTTTAGTTAAAAATTGCGTAGTGTAATGGGTTGGAGGTCTCAGCATGTATACAACGTAACGTAATGTTGCGATACAACGTGCAAGCAGGGCAAATCTCGGCCTCTAGCTACCATATAGCTAGCCAGCCTCCCGGCCGTGATGTTAATGGACCAGTTTATTGGCGAATGAAACTAGGCAAGGCGAAACACAATCTCCAACTCGCTTCTCAGCGTTTTGCTGCCTGCGGTGCTCCGTTTTCTCAATTGGACGTTGCCGATGTTCGAGGCCGACGTATATTTAAGGGGATGGAGCATAATAGTGGCCTACACCAGTACACGACATATTTGGTGTACAAATAGTTTATGCTTTTTGCTTTGAAATTGTTTCTTTGTTACTGCATAAGTGAATGTGTAAAGTCCTTTGATTTTGAAACAGAAAGCCCTGTCAACTGCTATTCTTAGCTACGATTTTCAGAGATTACTCTTGTACTTGAAAAACACTACGAACTCATACCTCTGAATGTGCTCGCTGTCAATTGAGAACGTTCGTTATGGAGAGCTTGATGGAATTAGTAGTGCTGGTACCAACTGTTAATTTTTTATTATTAAAGGGTGAGACTGCAGTACTGACCGAAGCATTGATACGTCTCACTACCATTTATTGCTGCCACCTCCTCCTTCTCTTCGTAGATGCTAACGTATCGAAAACTTTTGTTCCTTACTATGTACATTAAACTGATCTATACTATTTTCCATTAGGACTCCTTCCGGTTAAATGTTACCCAAAGTTCCATGTTTATGGGCTCATATTGTGTACTGATTTTGGTAAAGTTTTTCGATATCTTCGTGTCTTTCTGTGTATGTATTTGTGTTCGTTGGTGTGTTCGAGGGGTAATCTTACAAGCATAACTGACGTGTTCCATCTGTTATTAGTAAGCTGTTGTTACATTTTTTGTTGTGTTTATGTACCTGTAAATACTCCATTCTCACGTGCCCATAGCAAGCAAATTGGTAGAAACACAGCCAAGAACATATCTCCTTTTTTTCCTACAGTCACATCTAATAAATGAGGTACTGTTACGTCGATACTCGTTGTTGGGTTTGCATGAATATAGATTGTGTGCTTTCGGAAATAAAAACTGCCGAGTTCCACCAAACTCAATTTCCGAATCACTGAGCTAAACGTATTCTATTAGCGAAAGTTACAAACGTTTGAAGGATCTGTTTTATTTAGGTGGATAAATTGTAAATATTCTGCATCGTGTGTTGATGTAGCTTCAAAATTACTGTATATGAGGGCTTCCTCTCCTCCATTCGTTAATACCATGTACTTGAGTTTCGAGCAACTGTGTGTGTGAGTCCTCACTCCTTTGCTGTCTGCGTCTTATCGTCCTTAATTTAAACAGTACAGTTTTTCATGTCTGCCTCGATATCAGATTCTTTAAGAATTCTACTTTTCACCTCCTGCTGTTGGAGAATTGACATCATATTATCGTTGTTTTCCGCAGACGTTTGTTCGGAGCGAATACAAAACAGCGTGCAGGCCATTGGAACTAATGTGCGACACACGATCTGTAGTTTATCAAGCTACTCTGTCCGCTGCACAGAAGGGCGGAAGTTGCCGTCCAGTGGCAGCATTTCTTTATTGTTTTAAGGAGGAATTGCATTGATTATTATTATTATTATTATTATTACTAGTAGTAGTAGTAGTATAAGTAGTAGTAGTAGTAGTGGTGGAAATATTTCCTTCTCTAAGTTATAATCAATTGTAACGAACGTCAATGTGTTCATATTGGTGATAAACACAAGGCGAAGTTTTCCCTATACACACCATGACGACGTACGGGGAATGGAGGTACAGCTGTTCTCACTCTTACGGTGGGGTTACATGTGAATAATACTCTCGAGAATCCCGCGACTATTTTCTAGAGGCGCTCTGTCACATATAACCGCCTATGGTCGCTGACTGTCGAAGGTCAGGGTATCCTCGCGGAGAGTCGTCTTGAGAGCATTTTCACTGTCAGTGTAGACACCGTGACGGTTCCTGTCAGCAGCACTCTCAACTAGAGCAGAAATATCGATATAGCCGCGAGTAGCTTACGTACAGTTGCTTAAATGGAGCCTGGAATGGTGTCAACCAAGGAGAAACAGCCAAGGTATAAGTTTGTGTGTGGCATGAATGGAGGTTTGGGGAAACAGGCACATTGAGTTATTAAGATCGCGGGAAAGGAAATGTGTTTCGTTTTTAACTAGGAGAGGCGTTAAACACTGCTTCGACTGAAGTGTGGCTGGAAGATCAGAAATAAAAGTCATCAGGAAAGGAAAAAATTGCCTCATAAATTGCGGCTTCTGAAGCTCGTCTAGCCGCCCACCCCTGTCATACAAGATAGAAAATAAAGGATGCCGAGAATAGGATCGAAGCCGGTACTCCAGAATGGAAAGTAAAACTAAGGCCTCGTTAACATTCTTTATATCGTGTTGTGTTTTGATGTGTTGTTAGTATGTTACCGGCTGCTTGGCAAATGAGCTGCTACCTGACATTTTTATCTGTAATCTATTTCAAACGTACGTAGCATTCTTTCATTTTACAGTCACGCTGTTTAGATACATGCTTGGGGTCGCTGCAAATGATAGCGTTTGTTTCTCTCACACACGGAATATTCGTGGAAGGTGCGAAAGAAACCGATTTAGAAAGAAAATTACACCTATTCAAATATAGATTTTGTTTGCAGTGCTGCTATGGGTTTTTATGCCCAGCTTTCTGGTTGCGTTGCCTCGCTCTGTTAATATCCGCTTTGTTAGCTGTTCGCCGCGCTCGGCTTGTAGAGCTGTGAGTAGATAGGTGTTTATTTGATTACGGCTCTGCTTTTGCCCAGAAAACGTTATCAGGTTACGCCTATGCAATCAGTACCCGGTGACCGTTCACTGCTATCCAGTAAAAACAGTTCCTGTTACTGTTTCATACTCTTCACACTCAGGATGTGCTCATAATTGTACCCCGCAAAGCCGGAAACCCATTTCAATTCGACAAGATGCAACGGCCCAGAAACACTGTTTACTGCACCAAGTCGCATGAAAGCTTCCAGATGATTCTGCTTGGGTTCTGATGGTAAATCCAATTCACGGGTGGAATATGTGCCCCGCCCCCATAATGACGGGAATGTAACGAGCGGCTGTTAGCAGCACTCGGTGCTGTGCTTTGTACGGAACCTTGACTTTTTGCCTATCAGGGTCGCAGCGTTCTTAGCATGTGGCGCGGCTTCTCTACAGTAGAGACATACGGCGTTTCGTCGTATGGTCACTATCATGGTCTTAGTAGGTTCTGATATTTAAAATTTTCTTTTTTAAAAAAATTATTTCCTCTTCTGAGATTTTACACAGCGTCTTACATTCATATCGTTTTTATGTGGGTATGTAAAACATTATCTTAAGTTCTGTCAACACCGCTTGCTAAAACAAGTATTATGCTTGGAGATGAACACTAAAGTGTACTGTAGGAACTTTTCCGTGTCTCTTTAATAATTGGCTTAAAGGAATACATCAAACCCAGTACGGCGTGGTGCATTATTTAGGGAACAGTCTTCCGCTATAAACTGGCATTACTTACTTTAAGTATTTTATGGTAATCATCATCGTTATCGGCGTCGAGAAAATGAACTTTGCAGTTTTAAGCTTCATGTCTTAATACATCGAAAGGGAGCTGTCAGTCTTCATCGCCATGATGACAATCTGTTGTCTTTATTAGTGCATATTTCTTTAAATTATATATTTATTCGAAACTCTCTGTGTTTGAGAGGAAAATATTAAGGAAAATATTTGGGCCAACTAAGGAACCCAACGGTATATGGAGAATTAAAACAAATAAGGAGTTGGATGAATTAATTAAACACCGGAACATAATGAATTATGTTAAAGCCCAACGATTGAGTTGGTTTGGATACACAAATAGAATGCCCGAAACCAGCATAGTAAAAAGAATACACAAATGGAAACCATTCACAGGAAGACCAGCTGTAAGGCCCAAGTCTAGATGGGATAATGATGTCAAGAATGATTTGAAAAAGATGAAGCTTGTGAAGTGGGCAGAACAAGCACAGGACCGCTCTAAATGGAAGGCTGTTGTCGAGAAGGCCAAGACTCTTTCAGAGTTGTAGCGCCATAGAAGAAGAAGATATATTTATTCGTGTTATAAGTTCTGTAACCAATTATGTATTATTATGGCACGATTCAGTTTCGCCCAGTACTTGATACTTTTAGTTTCATACGTGTATTTCATTTGTGATCTTGTCCTTGTAATGGCAAGGGAAGGTATTATAAATCTCATAGGGCTTCAATGCTCTTCAAGGATACTTTGTTGTTTAAATTGAAAAAAAAATAGTCTGTTGGCGCCACACTGCTGGGTTTGTTTGTATGGTGCCCCTGTTTCAAATTTTGAAACATGTTTACGATTTTTACAGTACTTAGCACAAACGTTCGCAGTCAGAGGCTACTCCACCGTCGCACTTTTGTTTTCCTATAATCACTGGATACAGCATGGCGGGCGCGCGAACTCGTTAGGCAGAAGCGACAGTACGGTCATTTACCGCAGTGCCTTGAAGTACAGGGTGGGGCATAAAGATCTCCGACTTTTCGAAGAGGTATAAAAATATGAAAGAAGCCATCTAGGAAAAAATTGAATATATTTCTGAAAAGCATATTAAAAACAGTTTTTAAATGGGTTTTAAAAATCAGATCAGACATATGGCGGCCGTCGTTGGCAACACATTGCTGAAGACGTTCCCGGAAGTTCATCATCACTCTCCGGGTCAGCTCAGGCGGAATGGAGTCGATTTCCTGTTGGATCCTTTCCTTCAAATCCTCAAGAGATTGAGGACGATGTTTGAAAACCTTTTCCTTTAGGTATCCCCAAAGGAAAACTTCACACGGGCTTAAATCTGGTGACCGTGCCGGCCACTCCACGTCTCACCTTAAAGAGATCAAACGCCCAGGGAACAACAACAAAGCCCCGGTGTTCACCGGTCCAACCCATTATGGCTGCTGACAATGGTAGAGGCTAACCAACCGCATGACACTACCCCCACCTCTCTACCACCACTACAGCTCGCACAGTGCCCCTTCGAAAAGTGGGAGATCTTTATGCCCCACCCTGTATATCTTGGGTAAATATGCAACTCTTGCTAAGGTAATATTTAATGGAACGTGTACTATCTACGTGGCGGGCGTCTGTGCATAAAAACGTCTTTACTTTTCGGTTTGGTGGCGATGTCATGTACCTACTATATATATATATATATATATATATATATATATATATATATCTCAGAAATAAAGATCGCAAGTAAATTAGTGCATGTAAACACTGCATTACTCTTATTGTACGGTCGTGCTGCTTAGCAGCCTTGCGTGCGACAGCAGTGTTCGTCTGTCCCGGGGACTTTTTCCCATAAACCAGAATAGAATCAAATATTCTTCCATATAGCTGGCGCTTCCATGTGTGTGTGTGTTTGCCAGATAAGGCAGATCGGTTGCAATATGTCTTAAAATCCACGAGCCCTTGCACAGGCACTGCAAGTGATGAATGACCATGTCTTCACAAGTTGTTTGCTCCAGCCATCTCGAACGTTTTGAACTGATCTCTCTAACGACAATACTTGGGACATATAATGGTGTGAATTTATATTTATACAGTTTCCTTTTACCTTGACATCTTTATTGTAAGTCGAGATATCCTCTTCAGCAGTGTACTTCGACGCCCTTCTTGTATTGTTAAACGTTAGGCAAAAGTTTAGATTTCGGAACCACTGGGATGTTGATTACAGTCCTCAGAATGTACGTGTATGTGTATATATATATATATATATATATATATATTTATAAATGTGTGACGTGACACCCAGCTCTCACGTTGTTCCAGAAGCACACCGGGCCTTGGAGCTACTGGAGGACTACCACGAGAAACTGACCAAACCGCAAGACAAACAGCTGCGGCTCGCCATCGAACGCGTTATCCGTATCTTCAAGTCTCGCCTGTTCCAAGCATTACTCGGTGAGTATACGTGCTGCATGGTTTTGACACAGACTGTCCCAAGGAGAGGATGTTCTGATGGCTCTGTTCTGTGTACTAGTTTCAATATATATACAATCCGACAATTCAGAGTGCATGCGATAACATAATAAGAAGGAAATCTGTGAGTTTACTATTACGAGTGTTGTCTTGAGGGATTTGGCGCAGTACGTGTATAGGCTAATTGCTAAGTAGGGACGTTTCGAAAGTGCCTCCTGCCGCCATCGTAAGTTTACCTTGAAGGTGTAGGATGCAGGTGTCACTAAAACATCGGAAAGCGTACTTCTTTACCAGTCTACGTGGCGTGGCATCCCAGAAGAAAGTACGTGTACAACAAGTGGATTTGTACATAGCGAATAGCAGTAGCCAGGCAGTTTAAGGCCCGCTTGGTGTAGAGGCAGGCAAAATGGGTTCGTGGTCTGGAATTAAGTTTGTTTGCGTTTGTGTCTCCATCTATCACCCTAGTCATTCGGAACTCTGTCGTGTACTGCCTGCTTCCCTTCGAATAGAAACGGCTGAAGAATATTGTGCAGAGATCCCCACGATTGAGCGATCGCGAAAAATCAGGAGACAAATATCGCTGCTGAAAGTGGTAGTCGCATGTTACCTGTGAATTGAGTCGAATAGTATATGTATTGCGCACTTTTTTTCCTTTCGCAGTGCCCATAGCCGGTACAGTACTCCACCGGCTGTGGATTGCCGTTTATTGCTCCCATCTAAGTTGTATAATTTTCCCTTGCGCTGTAGAGAAATCTAAGGTAGCGCCAATTTTATTGGTAAACAGAAATTACTCTTTTTCTTATTTGAGGTGACTGAGGGTTGAAATAAACCTGTCCAGTCATTAAACTTGTTCAGGATTTTCCTCTGTTATAGGTTGCCCCTTTACTTTTGCATTCTGGCCGAAGTGACATGTTCGTCGGATTGCCTTTGTGGGACACTTCAGGGTAAGCATTTTATACTGTGCACCTTTTTTGTGCCTCCCCCCCTTAGGCTTATCTCATTCAAATGTGCATATCAGCAGAATGCAATAAATTACAGGAGTCCCTTATATGCATTTTTCACGTAGGCCTTCCCCAGACGTGGAGTCAGCCTGTAATGTTCGGGCACTGTGGTCCATGCCAAGCACAACACCGTCCTCGAAACTTTTCCCTAGGAATCTCCCTTCAGCTTGGCTCCAGGAGAGTTGACCCTTGTATTCCAGGAATATTCCTGAGGGGTACATTTCGTCCATTTCTGCCGTGAACTTTATCAACAAGTACCGATAGAAGAGGCTGTATGCACAGTTTTGACAAAAAGAAGGAAGGCATATAATTGGATCGAACATCGACATTAATCAGAATTGTCACTAGTTGTATATTCAGTTAATATTCTTTGCGCCCATTTTAGCTGTCTTTGGTATCCGATTTTCTCAGTCCCTTCGGAAATGTGATCTGGATTGTTTATTCGATGTAGAATTTAAGTCAGGAAATTCCATTGCCATGGCCGATATTCTGGATGAATATCTAACGCACGCTGAATAGCGTACACATTGTACAATCAAACGCGTTTTCCAAACTTTGTGTCGTATTGACAACAATAAATGGAATTGCTGTGACCCTTGACACTTGTAATTCATAACAATTACACTAAACACGCTAGTCACACAATACTGCCCCTCTTGGTACATCTTGAATTTTAATCGCCACATTATCCCAGCATGTCACATGGTGGAAGTTGAGCGCTATGTCCAGTCAGACTCGTAGATACTTACTATTCCTTTCTTATTATTAGAGGTCTCTACAATACCTGTGTGCGAACTTCTGAGATGGGAAATTGTGCGCTGTTTATACCGTGCATTATGAGACAATTATTGTAATATAGGACCAACCAAATGCACACCCGTTATAATTTTATTTCACAAAGTATCTTCTGCATGCTTGGAGCCTTAAAGGCTCATCATCAGGAAGCTAGTTGTAAAGAGATATTATAGTGTAATGTGTGTCCGTGTCTTTATAACTAACTTCTTTCCAAAGAACTCGTGCTGTCCAACATCACGCCGTACGTTCTCTGTTCAGGTGGATTCCGTATGCCAGCAGGTGTACTGTGTAGTGTGTAGTGTGTAGTCTTCCGTTGTTCTGGACTTAGAGCAGTGTGCAGTATCTACTGCATGGACTGGAGACTGCAAAATCTAGGATTCTGGAACGCCATGTTTTGTCGCATACGTAGATTTGACGCTTATTTTGGAGCATCACTAGTTGGAGGCCTTAGACACTTACGTAATACATTTCAGTGTTTTGTGTGTGTTCCGATTATTCACGTTTAGTTTAGAACTGTACACATAACTCCAAACTCTCTTAGCGTTTTTGCAGAAACTGTTGTAGTGTTTCGACGTAGACCGCAACGTCAGCAATGAATTATTTCAGTAGCCGCACGATAAATGCTACTTAGTTTAACTGATGGGATAACGTTGAGTAATTTGCACCGAGCTGTTTTTCTGGCGATGCAATAAGGAGTGTAATAATTGTGTAACTACAGATATGCAGAATAACGTGATTGTTTAAAGTTGCGTCATTATTGTTTTGGTCCCTTGTTTTTTGGCTCAAAGTATGTAATATGATTATATGAGGAGGAAGTTGTGTTGTTCCGTATATATAGTTTTTTTTTTGAAACGCATTTGCGTCTATTCAATTTGGAAAAGATTCACTCTTTCGCGTTTAATTTTATAACAGAACACACCACAGTGAAAACTCCGTGGAACAGATTTATTTTATCAGCGGCAGTTTGGTATATCATTATATAAATAGCATTACTTTTTTACGATTCTCACGAGATATTTCCAACGACAGTTCTGTATGCACGCGCTTAGCCACTTAGCTAACTTAGCCACATGCCCAGCCTTTTGTAGTGTCGTGTTCTAATATCTCTAAGTAACCAATGCGGGTGTAACGAAGTTTATCGTTGTGCAATATCCTAAATATTTCAACCACGTCATCTTTCGTGTGTTAAAATAATATTATGAGCATTTTTTAATCAAATATTTGTAATTTATGTACGTCTTTCAAAACGAGAAACCACATTTCACATTTATACCAAACAACTTAAGAAAGTAATTTTGTATATTCTAATCCTCAGAGTTTCTGAAAATGTAGGGGGCCAGTAAGAGTTTTGTAAAAGTCTAAAGTCTCATAATGTACAGATTGTATTCTTCTCTTGTTTGTCTGTCTCTCTCAGGTACCTAAAACTTTAAACACTGTGTTGTGGTTTAACACATATATTTTTTTGAAATGTGCTATTTTATGACACTGACAGTTATTAAGATCATGTACCGTCTGCGTTTTATGGATGTTTGAGTGTGGAGCATTGGTGGAGTAACCCAAGTACTCGGAGAGGAACTGTTCCAGTACCGCTTTGTCTACCACAACCGTCACATGGACTGGCGTGGGGTAGAGTTCGCGCCGGCGTCTAAACGCCCGAGCCGTCGCATTATGGATAATCTGCTGTCTAATAAAGCGTATTCAGGCAGAAAATAGCCGTCAGATTCCGAGAAAATTGCCGCGTCTCTGCACGACATCGCTGCTTTTTCCTCCTGAAATTTAACAGGTGCTACTGGAGTATAAAATATACATTTGTTTTAAGCCCTAGAAATCCTGCTAACCATTATCCGCTGTTAACTCTGCTTTATACGACATAAGGGATCTGAATTCTGAACAGAGTACTGAATTTAGAACAACAGCGTACTAAAGTGGTTACATTCATGGCTGTGGCGTCTTGTGATATTCGGATAGCAACAGTAAACAGAGATGGCATGTTGTGTGTCGATATCTTCCATCTGTACATACTTTTGTATAAATTACTGTCTGCGGAGAGGGAAGGAGGTTAGAAGCGAATGTTGGACTCGTACGATGCAATATCCTGCGTGCCAAATGGGGAAATGCACTTACGATGTTAGTTCGTCGTGTCGGCCGGCGAGTGATGGGTTTGGGGGACGCTTCCAATCGCCCGACGCACGGGTCTAAAGACTCCTTCGATGATTGGGTAAATTGAGTTTCGTGCACTCTCATATACCGTGGGGAACCATCCTTATTTACTTTTTTACAATTTAATTTAGTTTTATTTCCTCGAACGTTTGTCTTGAGATCGTACTGTTTTTGAGTTTCTAGTAGGCTAAGTTTGTTACTTGGACAATTGAAAGCTACGTACAGCCTTGTCCTTTGCTTTTGTGAACTAATGTGTGTGTCCTTGAGCGTCTGTTTTTGACGTCCTATACTTTACGCGGTACTCGTTGTCGTTTGGATTGGTTATGGCTATTTTAACTGTACATGTACAACTTGGAATGCAATAGAACACTGGGTAGTGTTCGAATGTAGGTTATGGACATCGACACAACATCAGCATAATGGGTGGCTGGCTGGCTAACATTAGTGATATTCGTCGGTGATGTACCCTTTTGCTCAACTGACACTGAGGTATGTATCGGTTTGTCGCGTTTGAAATTTAGTACAAAGCTACAATTAGCCTATGACCATAACTAATAAATCCTTCAATACTGGTGCTGTAGCAGAGTTAGGATGTTTAGGGGATTGGTGTCATTTATGTCAATATTTTCAAACGTGTTTGCTTCCTAGAAACCTAAAGGTGGCAATATGCAAAATTGTAATACTTTTTTAACTTTTCCATTTTATACTGTTTACAGGTTTACCACGTGGAGGTCACACTTTTACAGAAAATTCAGGAAAGTAACTTCGTTGAAAATGTTCTCATCGTTTCTTTAAGGGCCCTTCTTTGACCGCACTTATTATGACGCATGTCATGGGGTATGTTATAACGATAAGTTGGCAAGAATGTGGACGGAGTCGGTAGTGGGTTGTTTGGGAATGTTTCCCTGCATTCGCCTAGTGTAGTGTAGAGATTTTAAACGTAATAATTTTACACTTATTTGGATATTTAATAGTTATAGTGTGGGTTGTGATCGGAGTTTTCACATCAGCACACTGTTCGTTGCCGCTCTACCCTCTCTGTGTTCGTGTTTCTGTCTGGCTCGTGTCTAGAGACCGCAGCCGTGCTCTCGGATGGAGGCAACTGAACCTGCACCGCCGGTTCGACGTGGTTTGCCGCTGATCCTGAGCCTGTGACACCCTGTCTGCCCTACATTCCGGAGCGTTAGATACCATTCCCCACATTTCTGAACACGGCTTTCGTAATTAGGATTGCCAGAACTGTGGTTATTTTTTCCCCTAAATGAAAGGTAAATGTACTTGGCCAAACGATGCAGAGTAGTGTTTGTCACTCGCACTTAGTAATCGGTATTTCCAGGGAGGTGAAGGCGACCGGTGCGTAGGGCTGATAACCTTACGACTTTAATGTGCCGATTGTCTTGAAGTCTGGGTGCCTCAACTTTCTGGAACCTTCAGGTCCTGTAAAGGCCTGTACAGTTACTGCTATGCCTTTTACTTAGTAATTGGTCAGTTATAGTTTGGAGTGTTGGGCTCGATGCTTGTATCTTCGCCGAGGATTCTCGCGTCTTACCCCACACTTTCCAAGCAAGGTTAGGATAGAAGCTCGAAAGAGGCAACACTCTTTTCCCTCACGCTATTCGCAGTTCTTTTATTTCATCCCAGTCTTGTTTATTTCAGTGCGTTGTGAAGTAAAGAAGGTAGCGTGATGGGAAATGGACTGTTAGGGGACGCAGTAGAGGAAATAAGTCGAGAATTTGGGCTGAATTTTGTATTTGGAAGGCTGCATTATGGCGAAATACCATCGCGTTGGCGGGGGGACTGCGTTTTGGCGGAAATTTTGAAGTTAATTTTGGAAAGGCCGATTGAGAAGCATGCATTACAATGTGAAATTTGATTATGAGCATAGCATTTGCTCTAGGACCTAGGAAAACCGCGGAAAACCTTAATCGATTTGGCCGGTTGCAGGACCTTCCGAGTTTGAAGACTGAATTTAGTCTACGTTATACATAAAGATCCACTTCGTACTTTACAGGGAACGCGGTATATTTCTCTTAGAAAGGCCAGTCGGCCACGTTAGCCCGTCCGCGGTGCTGTAGGGAATTAGAAGATATGGCGTTGGGATGTCATCCATTGGCGTGATGCTCATGTGGGAATTTGTGAGAATGGATGATTTGATTGAAAATTGTCAGGAAAAGACACATTGACAGACACAGGGAACCACATATTTAAAATTATAATTTTCTACTTTTTTTGGGTAGGGGGGGAGGGGAGACAAATTTACCTAAAATCATACCTGTGTGTTTGGTATAGGATTTATTGTTATCACAGAAGATAAATATGAATGACCTTTTTATGGCAATTTGTCAGCTGTTTTTGGTAATTTTGAAAACAGAGTTGCATGTTTGTTTCCTAAATTATTTCGCGGCACGCTGTTCATTGCACGGGCAAATTATAGTCGAAAATTTGTCGGATTGTTCACCTGAGATTACACAAAATTTCGTAGAACGCGATTGTATCATTTTTCAGCTGGAGAATCTTAAGTAATCAAGAAGACCCACAGAGGAGGAATTCTGTTGGTCACATACGATGTACAGTGACATTTCGTCATGATTTGCTTCAGTCAAACCCTTCGTTTGCGACAGTTATTCAGCTTAATATAAACAGCCAGGTAATTTCTAGATTTGCTCTTGGCATAAACGAAATGGACAAACCATGTAGATGTAACGAAGCCCCAATTTCACTTCGTGGTCCTTTCTCGATAAACCGGATGGCTTTGATTCGGAGATGGTAACAAAACATGGTGGAACAAAACATACAAGTGACGAACACGGTAGCTGCCACCGAGATTAATTGATCTCCATTTGTGTGGTTTCATGAGACGCTGTGGCACCAATCAACTTGTCATGTCCCCAAGACCACGGGCCACGGGATATTGCCCACATGCGACGCTAATCACGTGGCATTGAAGTGGACTCTTTCGTTTTGCATATGAAAAGCAATAAGCAGAGAAAATTACTGTGTAGTAGAGCCAGCGGGATAGACGTCACAGCGTCTGAAAAGGTACAAAGGCAAGTACATATCGCCAGCGTAGGAGACTTCTTGTCTCCTTGCGAGATTTATGTACTGTTGTGTTTTTCACCGTTGTTTTGTTGGAGATTTAAGTAATTTTGTCTGTCAAAAGACGTTTGTAACTTGTGCAAATTTATAGTACTTTTATCTTCAACACTATTTTAGGACAATATAGTTCTACACAGAATATGTTAATATGCACGTTATGGTTTAGGTTATAGAAAGTTATTCGACAGTTGAATAAAGAGAGACCGACTTGATGCCACTTGTTTTGTTATTTCATTATTTACTGCTCAACATGTTTCGGATGTTAATACATCCGAAACATGTTGAGCAGTAAATAATGAAATAACAAAACAAGTGACATCAAGTTGGTCTCTCTTTATTCAGTTATCAAGATGATGCACGGTCCAATAAACATAAGATTATTCGACGGTGTTTAATCATTCGTCCACCGTGTAGCGCATGCGCAGTTCTGGTGTGTTTTGCGTACAACAAACTGCACTGATTCAATAATTTTTTTTCGTGACACCCCAGCATTAGACAACGTATTTCACTGATTCTTGTTGAAACAGTGTCGTTAAATGAAACGCAATAATTTCTATGCCTAGTTCAGTGGAGTGTGAGGTGAGGATGAAATAATTATTTGCCATGTGAATTTAAATTCCAGCAGATATTCTAGCGATGTTATCAGTAATTTTAGCCCTTAAACCACAGTGTTAACTATAGATTCTACCCAGCCTAGCACAGAAATCTCGATATTATGCCCACGTTGTGTACTTCTCATAGTCCTCACGATAAACAGCGATCATTTCGCTACGTGACACAAACCATTGTAGTTTTATAATAGGATGGACTGTGTTTTCTGTAAGGTACGAACTTATTTTTCAGCGTAACTACGAGAACGAGAAATTGCAGGATAACGATCAACAACAGAAAAAAAAAAGTTACAGGTATGAATAACTTCCGTTAACAAATTAACGCTGCCTCTTTGGAATCGGCCTATTCGCGAGTGATCACTGTCGCTAGACCAAGTCAAAACTGCCCACAACTACTCCCACATCTCTTCTTTTGAGCATTCAGAACCATCCTGCTGTTCGATGCTAAGAAATATATGTACTTGATTTAGATTCAGTAGACCCTAAATAACCCAAGGATATATAAACAACCACATCCTTGCCTGCATATGTGCATACTTGGTGTGCCGAAATTTGTCGGCTTCGTTCCATAGAGATGAGAGATGAAGATTAGGGATGAGGTATCAAGGTGCGGCATCTTACGTGAGTGTGCGTCAGCGCTATTTTCATGGCAGCACAGTGTTGACACCGTTCTCGACAGACCGCTGCAACAGGAAGTATACTGATTTTTTTGTAGTCTTGCACCGTGCGTGATATAGACTTCCTTTAACTTCAGTTTACGCCAGAAAGAGCGCCGTCTTTTTTGTATATACAGCTGACCTGGCGTTATTTCCGTAAACGTAAAATAAATTAAACATCCTTGTGTTTGTGTTTGTGCCAGAAGTATGGTGCTGTATAACTGTATCGTAGGTTCAGTGAAAATCCGGCAAGGTGGTGGAGAGGGGGGGGGGGTGGGACTGCAGCGTATCATGTCTTGAGTTATTCAGATTCCCTTTTCGATAGACCTGCTGCAATAGACTGGAGAGTGTAGGCGGTTATGACTAATCTGCCTTGCTGGCTCGGCTACCTACTGCAGTATTCCGCATTCGGATTTTCCTGTCGTCCGCTTATCTTTATATGCACATTGTGTATGATAGCGTTCCGCGCATAATGGCCAGCTTTAAAATCTGTTAAATTTGCTGCTGTATGTCCGTTACTGTCTAATCTAATTGTTAGCAATTCCTTTGACGCCTTAGACGTTAGTTGCCTGATCTAGCTGGCGTTTGATGACGTTGACACAGTGGTATTCCAGCAGCTCACTGCTGGCCTATGTCTTCCTCAGCACGGACACGAGAACTGATATCAGGACTGCAGATCCCAATTTGCTGGCCGTCGGTTGGTATCTGTTCTGTTTTACGCCGATAATCTTCGGTGATTCAGGATATTCCTGGAGCATGACAAACGTATAGGTCAGTCACCTAACGTCTGTTTGTGTTCATGTCCTTACTTTAATTTGGAATGCTTACGATGTTGTAATTGATCTTACTGTTTGCAGATTGGTGTTACATAGTAATATGAAAGTTTCACATTTGCGTAAAAACAGTGTCAAGAAGTGTGTTCTAATATTATTTTCCTGCGTTTATGTTGTTGCTTAGCACTTTGTCTTTCGAAGCATACATGGAGTTTCACTTGGAAATACTGCGAAAACCACGAAGAGACGTCAGTTGAAGTAGCCAGTAACTCAGTCGAAATTCCAGTCATTACTTCCCGAATTCAAATCCGGGGTGTTACTGCTGTACGAACTAACTATGTCATTCGTCACCATAAATTGTACCTTCTCAATTATTGGTCATTTAAAAGATTCTTAATCTTATCCTTGTCATCATCCATGTTGTGTTTAGTCCATGACACATCCTACCACGAAATCGTTAATTCCCTCAACACTTGTAACGGCTGTAGTTGTCGCAACGTTGTCATATGGCTTATCTTCATCTGATCCCGACATTAGATTGGTGACCGAATGTTAAATGTGTACATTCTGCATAGTATTACTTCATTTAAAGAATTTATTTTTCATGAAACTGTCAGCACGTCTTACACTTGGTGGTCGAAAACCACAGTTACATTAACATTGCTGTTTCATATCTGAAGAATAATAACCAACTAGATGCTGCTTATTATTTTATTGTACTTACTTATAGGCTCAACATGTTTCAGACACTACTATGCCCAACATCAGGAGCTCGCGACTATAATGTTGATTACCACATCGGTCGTTTCGTTCTTGGTTTGCTGTAGGTTGGAGGTTAGGTGCGGGTAGGATGGAGTAGTGTCCAGGCTGCAGGCTAAAGCACGACACCTGTCGTGCTTTAGCCTGCAGCCTGGATACTACTCCAGCCTACCCGCACCTCTCTTCCAACCTACAGCAAACCAAGAACGAAATGACCGATATGGTAATCAACATTATAGTCGCGAGCTCCTGATGATGGACATAGTAGTGCCTGAAACATGTTGAGCGTATAAAAAGTACAATAAAATAATAAATGGCATCTAGTTGGTTATTATTCTTAAGTTATCACAATGATGCACGGTCCAACAAACATCAAATTGTTGTTTCATATTAGAGACGCTACAGTTTAGATTATCGTGCTGAGGACCGGTCAACCTGGCTCAGATTTTTCATAGTTTTCCTCAATGCTTACAAATTCTGCACCTTTTAGTGGGGCATGACCTTGTCCTTCCGCAAGCTTGCTAATTTATTTGTCATTGTCGTAATTGGTAAAATTTACGCTGTACAGTTTAAGTACAGTCGAGAAAGTATAGTTAGGTGTAAGGGGCATCAAAAGTTAGCTTTTTCAAACGTAGAACTCGAAGCTAGAAGAAAGAGAACGAAGGGAGGAAAAGAAGCAAAATAGGTCTAAAGTGTAAGAAATAAAGTGAAGTAGAACCTATAAAATAAACCTGCAGCGAAAAGCTGCTACTGAAGAAAACTCGTATACCGTAGATTAGAGGGTGTATCCTCCACGGACCACTGTGTTGGACTGAGTGTAGGTGCTGCCTTACTTGCATGCCAGAGAATTCATGGCATTAGCCAAGAACATCTGTGGATTCCAAACCCACCCCTATGCGTGGGTCGTGAATACGCATCGTTCACACTGCCACGTTCCTTCTTCTTCAGGCGGGCACCACCAACATTAACATATATCGACGATTGGAGGGCTTCTCAGTCCAAAAAAATTTTAATATATTGTGGTAGACCTGCTAATGTAAAATTATTTTCACCGCCGTAATTTATATTGATAGGTACCAGTACATGAAACCGCCACTTTGTGTCTTAGTGACTGCAGGTGTATAAGCAGCATTTTTAATGAGAATAAAAAGAACGGAAGATAAAAAGAAGCCAGAAAAATAATTTTAATTAAAAATGGTCGAAACTCTAAGGATGCAGACGAAACCGAGCGGAACTAAATCACCTCATCACCATCTCACGTGATCTCGGTCCGCCATTTTCAGTTGTGATACGAAGTGCTGTAACTTACTTGGCTGATTTCTATTTGCTTTCTCATACTCGTATTTGTGTCGACATGACTGCGTCAGAGTGTATTACGGAGCATTTTCTACTATAGGCAATTAATATATATATAGTATGTGCCCTTTTTACATTCCTACCTACTGTGCCGGTTTATCGGAAGTCTACTGCATCAGATTTTCCTTTTTAAAGGTTCCCGTCTCTGTGTCATGCGTCTTTCTGATGTGGTTTCTGTGTGTCGTGGCGATTTTTTATTGTGTTGAAATTCGCCTGTAAAGTGGTGCATAGAATGATACTGTCTCCTCTGTTACCATTGTACCCCCAACCTGTAATGTTGTGAGTTTATAGACTTCTATTATAAAGTCGTAGACACTGTGTGGTGCTCTGAAACTAGACGAGGCAAATAAGTCTGAGTGCGTGTGATGTGGAGCCGTGCCCCAGCACCAGGTGCCTACACACACTCACTCTCCTAATAATGAACAGGGATGCGAAACGAACAGTTCGCTGTAGGGAAGTGGATTGTAAGTTTGGTCCAACGTAACGAGGTTTACACAAATGTTTCCCTGTAACACGCCCGTGAACAGCACTTCAGAAAAAAAAAACTGCCTGTCTAGTTAATTAAGTAGCTAGCTCCAAAGCACAAGATTTTCCTTTGAAGAAACTCTTGCACCTAATTAAGAAGTTAATTTTTGTTTTTTAACCTTAAATTTTATCGCAGGTGTGAAGAAATCCTGCAATTGTATCCCTTTGCTGAGTAGGTTCCCTTTTTTCACATTCCCGCAGCCACTTTATAGGTCTAAAAATTCCTTGTAATATTATTCCCATGTATATGTTTAGGTTTACCATTTTTTCTTGTGTGTGGTAAAAATGCGCACTCATCACTTTCTTTGCGAGCTAAATCCTTTGCAAATAATAAGCTCGAAAGCGGAATATCATCTAGCGAGCAGTAAATCCACATTACCGGACATTCCAAAACCAATGATATATTCCTGAGGTCTAGAAAATTACTTAGTGTAACTGATCTTATACCCCTGCCTAGTGCCTGAGGATTCAAGTAACATGTAAATAGATAGCAGTCTGATTATGATTTATGTAAAGTAATCCTTGGCCTGTATTGCGCCTATTATAGTAATTATACCTTTGGCCTGCTTGGTTAATGATGTTCCGAAAACCCCCTTTTGATTTTTCACCACATTCGGTATTCGAACTGCGTATGAATTTTGAACAACGCCCAGCTCTGCTTGTTTTACACGAATTCCGGCTCGCTGTAAGTGCTGAATGACAGTAAGTTGGAATGTTGCTTATATTATGTGAGGCGTAAATGATCCAAATCCGTAGAGATTTCCAAAAAGTGGAATAAGAAGTCAAACCCGTAATGGCTTTTGGCTTCTGCGGAACCCTGTGAAGTGGGTGTCGTGATAGACTGTAATGAAAACTGAGTTCGTTAAGTAATGCTTTAAACAAGAAGTTGGGATGCTCCCAATTATTTGTGGTTAGATCATACGCAGAAATTAGCAGCTTTGAAGGTACCTGAAAAAGATGCATTTTTTAAAATCTAAATCGCGACGATACTTGTTTGTGGGTGGGGAAGACTTTAAAAATGTGAGAATGGAGCTCATTGATGGTGATAGACCTTGGTATCTGTAACGTCGAAATGTGATGCAGCATTGCGACTTGTAAGAAGTTTGAATCCCTAACGATGCGATATTGTAGCTAAAACCAGCCAATGCACATACGTGTTTGATAGGACATTACAGACCTAATATACTTGCTACATGTGTCGGCCATTCATGTGGCCGTCCGCAGAGAGGTGCGTTACGAAGAATGGGTGCATCAAGATATTGTAGAAGTTTGTTAACTGATGTACAGGTCTCTGCATTTGTGTAGGAGGTTTATAATATACGTGTGCTATCATACACTTGTGTGCATTGGTTGGGTTTAGCTACCATACATGGTTGCTCTGTACAGGGTTATGGATCATCAAAATTCAGTAGCGATGCATTTGTCTGCGACACTCGAAGTTTGCTAGAATTGTTGCTCGATAGGAAAGCTATAGGCAATATTGTGTCTCGTACTGATTGTGATATGTGGTAGAGGGAATAACGTAACCCTACTACCAAGGGCATTTGCCTCTTTGATAGCAACTATGAATACTCATATATAAACAAGAATTACAATAAATAATTTTCTGCGATGTGATGCCGTGCATTCTGGTAGATACGTTAGAGGAAATCTATCGCTTCGGTCTTCGGGGTGGAAGGCTTATATCCTGAATATGGAGTGGCGGGTTCAGGCGAAACGTCGGTACTAATCTGTCAGACTACACGATGTCACATGCCAGAGGACAGTGTTTTTGTATTCGCCGCCGTTAGAACCTCGATTACACGGTGGAATGCTCAAATCTGCGAAATGCTGTCTTTAGAATTCTGCGTAGCTCATGTTCGTGGCCTCCGCTTTCGTTTCTTGCACAAATAAGATGCATTGCCTCTAAGATGGCGGCACTATACATAAGTTACTGGTCGTGCCTAGAGGTATAAATATACATATTTTCGCATGTAATTTTTTTTTATTTGGCGTAGCAGCCCCCAGTGGGCCAGGGCCTCGTTCACGAGGTTTCTAGATCACAACGACGCACCACAGTCGGTAGGACTCCTCTGCACGCGTAATTAGCTCGTCGCGGAGACCTCTACCTGACAACACACAACACTCAGAACAGACAGACATCCATGCCCCCGGTGGGATTCGAACACACAATCTCAGCAGGCGAGAGGTCACAGTCCTACGCCTTTAGACCTCGCGGCCACTGGGACCGGCTTTCGTGTATTTGGATCTACAAAAAATATATGTTTTAAATTGAAATTGTAGCAAATTCAGTTGAAAAATTAAAGTTGAATTAAAAAAAGATGTGTGTTTTATATTCTGCAGATACAAAATATTGATATAACAAGATGCTCTTGATGAAAGTAGGCCTACTAAATTTCAAGTTAAGCTTTATATAAAACACGAGATGCGGATAAAATGAGCACTTCATGCACATAATTCGTAATAGAATTGTCGTCTGTAATGGACATCCCATAGTCTGACAGATGCCAGCCTTCCACCACTCTTTCTCTCTTTCACCTTGAAGATGCGGCCATTAGGCTTCTTTGAAACGTCGGTAACTATGTTCTAGACAGTATGCTGTCACATTTCAGAAGGCTTGGGAGGTACCAGCAGAAACTGCGTTGAAACGTCTGAAAATATAGGTTGTTTTGGTGTTGATTTAGACCCCGCGTGCAGTGTCAATGTAATTAACTCCTTCGGGCTTCCGGTGCTACGGGGCGTAGAATGATTGCAGTTCGTGAAACTCAGACCTAAATGTGAAAGTTACACAGGCGATGGGATATATTTAGCAGTGCTGTGTGTAAGCGTTACGTGAACTTGATGTCGATTGAACTTACCCACTGGCGGAAGGATACAAATCACATGTCTTTTGCCTTCGAGGAACGTTCGAATGTGCTATCCTTGTGCACTTATCTTTATCACAAAAAATTCAATGAAACCTGATAATTTATTGAATATCAGCATACTACATTGCGGTTGTACTTGAATTATATGGGAGTAATATGTCAAAAACAGGGAGTGTATGTAAATCACATTCATACACTGCGTGAGCAGACATCTTTTCACCTACTCTTGGCGAAATGTATGAAAGAAACTGCCGATTCGGTTTCGTTGAGTACGAAGACGTCTGTCTGACTTGTGTTCCCGGTTACTTGATTTTTGTCTCGACCTGGGTACCATTTGTACCGATTGCTGTTCTTACACGGGCTCGAATAGTCGCGAAAAGCGCCTATTAGCTTCGTGTCCTTCCGTCGATCCCTCCGACGGCATGTATCAGCCCGGCTTCCTATGGACGGATTCTTGTGAAATTTGATACTGAGGACTTCCATAAAGATCCGTCCAGAAAATCCAAAATTGATTTAAATCAAAGAAAATTTCGGCCACATTACATAGAGACGCAAGTATGTTGCACTGTTGCCGGTAACATAAATTCGCCATAATAGAATTTTTGTGCAACACTCGGTATTTTTATATTGTTGACTTTGACTCGTGGTTCGCAATTTACGCAGAACGCATCGTCGCATCTCCATTCAAACAATGACGACGCGAACTGCTGCATTATTGCGTTATATGTACATTGCCGATCTTGTGAATGTGCTCAGTGTTTGTAGGAGATCTCTCATTTACATCAAGTTCATAGACATTTTGTAATCTCATTCAACGTTAAGTGTCTCTGTATTTGATACAGTGTGTTTAATGAACCTACGAACCAATCAGCACGTATGTTTGTTCTCTCTGAGTAAACATTTTTGGACATTTGCAAGCGTTGGATATTGGCTCTATCCTAAATGAGGTACGTAAAGTCCTATTATGTTTCGATTTTTAAAGCGTCGTTTCTATTTTAGCTCTCGCACCACCAACAGGTGGGATGCCATGCCGACGAGCATGTCTTTTGCTTCACGGAGCTGTCAACGTGAACTTTTACAGCCCGACGAGGAACATATCTCCGTGTCTCCTTTGAATTGGAGACACACTGAATGATAGAATGGGTAGTCTCGTACCTAAAGCTTTTGTTCTTACTTCTTCGCCTACGTTTTCCTAAACAAAGGAAAGTCCAGGATTAGAAGATCACCGCGATGAGTGTGTGGGCCTGTGTGTCCCTCCAGCTGAATCAGCTGACCGATTTTTTAGACGTTTAGTACGCATATTACGTCACAGTGAGCTAGCGAACGACTCAGCTTTCAGGGAATCCCTCATTAGGAAACTGCCTTGGTTTATACGTCTGTTGAAGCCATTCCTTCACATCTTGCATTTTCAAGGAGAGTTCTTGTTCTGTACCATTAAGTTTGTAGTATACTCAAATACGGTGTCATGCATGTGTGTGTTATTTTGGCTTTCGTCGACGTTCACTGATGGTTCTCACCGGAGGATCCGAAATCTGTTCGCCGTTGGTCCATCCCAGTAGACGGAGACTGTCAGGGTACTTCAACGTCGTCTCCTTTTTCTGCTATTGATCTCCTTCGTGGTCACGAATTCCATTTCTGTCCCTTACAGTGTTTTGTCTGTACAGTTGATAAATTGTCAGATAAATGGAATACGAACGAACCAGCCACCGAATACACGCGTCTCAAACCCGTTCAGTTCATGTACTTTATATGGTTAATTATTTGCACTACCACCCATAAGTTCCCCCCTCATAGTGCAACATACCCTAGTGGGCCAGGGCTTCCTCATTATCGAGGCTGCACTTCACTCTCAGTAGGACTGCTCTGGACGAGGGAGCATCTCGACGCAGAGGCATGTACCTTGCAACACATAACACTCGCAAGAGACACCCATACCTGCCTCCGGCGGGATTCGAACTCACAATCCCAGCAATAGAGATGGCTGCAGACCCAAGCCTTCGACGGCGCGGCCGCTAGGATCGGCATCACCCTTGAATTAGCTTGTAATTTAGGTCCTCTTTTCTTGTTGTTACTACTGTGGCTGTCTTCTGCTGGAGTAAATTATGCGCATGCCTTGGTGAATGTTAAGCTTGCCACTCTCACAGGGGTTCCGCCGATCAGTTGCATTCCAGGTTCAAAATGCGTTGAATGACTCAACGTTTTTTGAACCTCATCGTTCTGTAACTGTGCCTTCGCTTGGTGAAGCGTCCAACACAGTATCATGCATACAGTCCCGGCGTCCGGCGTCCGCCAACCCCCCCCCCCCAACCCCCCACCCGGTTTCCATGTGCCGGAATCCCCCCAAAAAGGCCAAAAGGGGCACAATCCAAAA
>Ga0131853_10001659_pt1 | contig 39861 bp, 26 predicted proteins | sample TergutLab28metaG_FD_92764 | JGI IMG/M metagenome (GOLD analysis project Ga0131853, IMG submission 92764) | Labiotermes labralis P1 segment gut microbial communities from Petit-Saut dam, French Guiana - Lab288 P1 (version 2) (version 2) | ecosystem: Host-associated > Arthropoda: Insects >...
CCAATTACCCCTACAGATGGCGATAAAAAGGTTGTTATCATACTTACAACTACTACTGTTGATAAGAAGTGCGGTAAGTAACTGATGGTTTGAACAACACGCTTGAATTTATTTTTAGCAATTTCATTTAAAAGTATGGCAAATAAAATTGGCGCAGTAAATACGAAGATAAGATTTAGGATATTTAGCCAAATCGTATTGAATAAAATTTGTCCAAACTGTGGATGACTAAAAAATATTTCAAAGTTTCTCCACCCCACAAATTCACTACCTTCAAATCCATGTAGGATTCGATAATTATAAAAGGCAACTCTTAGCCACCCCATAGGTATATATCTGAAGATAAAATAATAGGCAACTACAGGGGTGATCATTAAGTACATAAACCTATCAGCCCATATTTTTTGACCAACTTTTCGCCAGCTGAATGGTTTTTTCACTTTATGTTTCTTATTTTTTTCATCTGCCACTTTTACCACACTCCTTGTTGACGTCGTAGCGTTTGTTATATTTTTTTCTTATTATAGCTAGCAATATCTGCATTGTTGTGATAAAATTGGTTAGTCATTAAGAAAGGAACATGTTATAATGAAAGATTTTACCGATAAATTATATTACCGTGTAGCAAACACTGCACTCACATTTTTAATGATCAACCTGTGGTTTCTACTTGCAAACAGCTTGTTCATCACAGTATTTTTCTTGTTTGAACTGACAATCGAGAATTCGCTTTTTTATATTCTAAGTTTAATCCCAACTGCACCTGCCGTTGCTGCAAGCTTTTTTGCTATGGGTCAATTTCTTGAGGATGGCGACATCAATGCGACCCAAACTTTTTTTAAAGGTTATAAGAAAAATTTTCGACCAGCTCTTATGTATGGTATGTCACAAATTATTCTCATATGTATTTTAGGATTTAATTATCTACATTTGAGGCTCACCCCAAATCTATCATTTTTAATTCCACTTACCCTCATCCTATTAGTCGGTGTGTTATTAACCAATTTATACGCATTTCCTATTTTGGTTCGCTACCACATTACTTTGAAAAACCTTTGGATCGTCGCCATTGTTTCTCTTTATAAGCATTGGGTGAGGACATTACTTAACCTTTTTATTGTCGTTTCTTTCTTGTTACTATTCTTTCATTATCCTTCAATCATCATCGTTTCGTTTGCTAGTGTTGTTCCGTACCTTATTATGTACATCTCCAAAGATGTTATTATAAAAATCGGTGAAACTTATTTGTAACGGCTAAAGCTTTGGAATTAATGACTCAAAGCTTTTTTTATAAATCCGTTAGATTCGATTAATTTTTGTTCCGCTTCTTCTCGTGAAATATTTGCAAGGATCATTAAAATCGCTGTTTTAGGTCGATTTCCTGAATCTGCCAGTACTTTCCTAGCAGTATCCTCGTCACATTCCGTCGCATCCATCACAATCCTTTTGCCACGATCAACTAATTTTTCGTTGGTTAATTGTAAATCAACCATTAAGTTGCCATAGACTTTTCCCATCCCAACCATTGTAGCAGTAGATAACATGTTACAAATGAGTTTTTGTGCTGTTCCTGCTTTTAAACGGGTCGAGCCAGTGAGAATTTCAGGACCATTATCAACTTCAATGCTGATGTCTGCAATTTTACCAATATCGGTTTCGACATTACATGCAATGGCAATCGTTTTGGCACCAATTGTTTTCGCATATTTCAATCCACCGATCACATATGGTGTTCTACCGCTTGCAGCAATTCCTACGATCACGTCTTTTTCTGAAAACGCAATGGCTTCCAGTTCCTGCTGAGCCAAATTTTCATCATCTTCTGCACCTTCAACAGCCTTGATGAACGCTTTCTCGCCTCCAGCAATTAATCCAATGACTTCTGTCGGTTCAACATTAAAGGTTGGTGGACATTCCACAGCATCCAACAAGCCAATGCGACCACTCGTTCCAGCACCAATATAGATTAAACGACCTCCTTGTTTCATTCCTTCAATGATTACCTCAACTGCTTTTGCAATAACGGGAATCTTTTCTCGTACAGCTAAAGAAACTTTTTCGTCTTCCTCGTTCATGACATAAAGCAATGACTCCGTCGGTATTTCATCAAGATTGACGGTTTTTTTGTTCCGCCTTTCTGTCGACAAACTTCCAATATTCATAATTCACCTCTCTTCGAAATAACCACGACACTCTCAAATGGTGTGACGCTTTCATTTTATGTAAAATTATTATATCATTTTTGAAACATTTTGTCAATATATTTTTAAAAATCGTAAAATTTTTTTTCAAAAAGGCATGGCCTGGGTTATAATTCACAGCCATGTGAAGCCTTTCGGTGAGCAGATTGGATACTTGTTTAAGCTTATTTAGACATTAAATGCTCTTAATCTGAACGCACCTTTTGACTTGTTGAAAGAAGAACAAACCATGTTCCTAATGACAAGGATGGTTCATTTCTCAATCACTTTTTATTAAGCATCTAACTGGTCAATTTCCGCGGTGGGCATGTTAGATTCCCTAGAATGACAGGCTCGTTTGCTCCGGTCGCGCCTAGAACATTATTTGGGTTTTTGTGGATGGTTTCGTTGGCTAGGATGGCAAAGGCGATGGCTTCTTTTGCTTCGGATGAATGGCCGATTTCTTCACCTGTTAGCACGTGGCAATGATCTTTGAGTAGGTCTATTAGCATTTTGATGAGGGTTTTATTGTAAGAACCGCCGCCTCCGATGATGACTTCGTCGATTTTGTAATGGGGAAAGATGAATTTTTGATAGTTTAATGCGATGGTTTTTGCTGTGAATAGGGTCATCGTTGCTAGGAGGTCGTGAGGGTTTATTTCTTTGTAGCGGTCGATTAAGTCCAAGGCGAATTGTTTGCCGAATAGCTCTCTGCCTGTTGTTTTGGGTGGTTCCATCAAGATGTATGGGATGGCTAAGCATTCTTCTAGTAAGGCTTCGTTGATTTGACCTTTGGCTGCTAGGTTGCCGTCTTTGTCATAAGGTGCTCCGAATAATTGCTGACACACTTCGTCAATGATCATGTTGCCAGGGCCTGTGTCGAAGGCGATGACCTCTAATAGGGTTGCATTTGCTGGCATGATGGTGACATTACCAATGCCTCCGATGTTTTGTAAGAGGCGTGATTTCTGATCATGGCGGTAGAGGATCCATTCTGTATAAGGGACCAGTGGTGCTCCTTGTCCGCCGGCTGCCATGTCCATGGTGCGGAAATTGGATATGACCAAGGTGTTGGTTTCGTAGGCGATCACGGTAGGTTCGCCGATTTGTAGGGTTGATGGAACATAATCTTCTGTTCCAATAGGCTCGTGATAGATCGTTTGCCCGTGTGAGCCGATGAAAGAGAGATCTGTTAAATCTAGATCATTCTTTGTGCAAATCTGCTTGATAGCATCGGCGAATAGGTAGCCTAATTCAAAATTTAGGCTACAAATTTTTCGTACGTCTGATGTTTCGATTTGTAGCACTTCTGTGATTTTTTCGCGTGCTTCTTCTGTGAAAGGAATCGTGATAAAGTCAATTGTTCTGATGACGCTCCTCATGCCGCTTCCTTCGATATAAACCAATGCAACATCAATTCCGTCTAAGGAAGTTCCTGACATTAATCCTACTGCATAACTCATTTTTACCATTCATCCTTTAAATCAATTACTGCATGTCTACTCTTTTCAAGTTGCTCGATTGTAAATTCATATTGCGCTGCAGCGTATGCTAAAAAGACAATGTCGATCACAAAAAGTTGTGCAAATCTTGAACTTGTTGCTGCACTTCGTAGGCGTGCTTCTGGTGCTCTTGCCGTTGTCAATAAAACGTCAACACTTCCAGCAAGTTTGTGTTGCCCGATGCGACTTAAGCCAATGGTCGACATACCAAATGATTTTGCTTTTTCAATTAGCAATAAGACTTCTTTTGTTTGTCCACTGTAAGAAATCCCCCAGAAAACAGCATTTTCGTTTTGTGTTGCCATGGTTGACAATAATAAGTGATAGTCTGAAATAGCATAAACTTTTTTCCCCAAGCGTCGCCATTTTTGGGCAATATCCTCTGCAATCAAAAAGGACGCCCCGACACCATAGACATAAACCATATCAGCTTTTTGCAACATCTCAACAACATTCTCAACAGCTACAGTTTCAATCTGATGGGCTGTATCTTCGAAAACTTGAATGGTGTTAGACAATGTTTTTTCAACAATACTAGATACAGCCTCCCGATCTTCAATATCTAAATTTCCAACAGTTATCCCTTGAGATGATTCTGCCGAGATTCTCACTTTTAAATTCCCAAAACTCTCAACACCAATAGACTTGCAAAATCTGACAACCGCTGCTGAACTTGATTTCGACTTTTCGGCTAATTCCTTGATGTTCATATACAGTACATCTTTTGAATAATCTAAAATATACTTCGCTATTTTCTGCTCCGATTTCGGTAATTCTTCAAACGCTAATTCAATTTGATTTAAAATATTCCCATTTCTCATATGTTCCTCCAATCACCCCCTCCTTTAGTAAAATAGAGAAGGAGTCGCTTTACAACCACTTCCCTATCAATAAAGCTATCCAATTTCAATTTTTGCACCGCTTTCTAAAATATCGTAGCACAAATAAAAATATTTGTCAATATTTTTTTACAAATTTTGAAATTAAATTTCACTCCCCTCTTAAAATCATATGAAAAAATCGTCTCAAACATGTATAAAATGACGATTTCACCACGATTATTTCCACCAGTTATCAAAAATTGTCACTGGCATTTTTCTTTTGTGGCGCGACTTTAAATACCAAGTCTCTATTTTCTCAGCATCCTCATCGCATACAGAACGCCCTTCTAAGTAGTCATCAATGGCATCATAGGTCACCCCAAGGGCGACTTCATCAGAAAGCCCAGGCTTATCATCCTCTAAGTCTGCCGTCGGCACTTTTGAATACAAGTGTTCTGGACACCCCAGCGTTTTAAGCAATAAGCGTCCTTGTCGTTTATTCAATCTGAAAATCGGACAGAGATCAGCACCACCGTCGCCATATTTGGTGTAAAATCCCGTGACAGCTTCAGCAGAATGATCCGTCCCAACTACAGCTAGCCCTCTTGTAGCACCAACATTATATTGAACTTCCATGCGATGGCGCGCTTTAACATTCCCTTTGTTAAAATCAGATACCAAACTCCATAACGCCATTTCGACAGCATTAACACTTGCATCTACTGCTGGTTTTATATCGACGGTTGTAACCATGCTTGGGTTAATAAAGTCGAGTGCATCACGGCAGTCATCTTCGTCAAGTTGCACCCCATATGGAAGGCGGAGAGCAACGAACTCGTATTTACCACCCTCTTGATTAAGCTCATCAATGGCAATTTGAGCCAATTTCCCCACTAATGTGCTATCTTGACCACCCGAAATCCCTAACACATAGCCTTTTAAAAACGGGTGCTTGATCAGGTATTCTTTTAAGAATTCCACACTGCGCCTAATTTCTGCTTGCGGATCTATTTCAGATTGTACTTTCATTTCAGCGATAATTTCTTTCTGTAACTCTCTCATGTGCATCACATCCTTATGATTGAGCATATCCGATTTTAATAAGTACGTAAATTTACTATGGATTTATAAAATCTACATGTTTATAAAAAGTGGGTATGCTCTAGTATGTTCATTTTAGCACATTCATATTAAATTTTCCAATATTACTTTTCGGCTACTTCTTTTAGTTGTTGGTGTTGCAGTCCAGTTATAGCAATCACTTCTGCGATGGTCATCCCTGTTTTTAAAAGTCTTTGGGCTATTTCTAACTTTTCTTCTTCCCTCGCAGTTTCAACTTCAACAATTTCTTTTCCTTTATACCCGTCACATTGATGGTTAAGTTTTCTAATACGCTGACTTTGATAAGGTCGCCTTTTTGGTAGATGGTTGTTTCGTAATGACCTGATTTTAGAAGATTGACCATGATTTCTTCTTTTCTTGGATCAACAATCCAGTATTCTTTAACGCCTACTGATAAGTATTTGTTGTATTTTAATACTCTGTCATGATTGGGGTTTGATGGAGAGAGGACTTCTATCACCAGTGTTGGTGGACCATTTAGACCTTTTTCGTCTAGTAGTTCTAAGTTGCAAACGACCACTAAATCAGGTTGAACAACAGAATCTTTTCCTAGTCCTAAGTCAATTCGGACGTCAAAGGGGGAAATGTAAACGTCGCAGGATTTCCCATGTAAATAAACTCCAAATCTTAGATGCAAATCTCCTAGTAATCTTTGGTGTTTTTCGGTCGGAGCTGACATATTATAGATTTTTCCATCTATTAATTCCACACGCTCATCTTCTGGCCAGTTGAGATAGTCTTCGTAAGTGTAAATTCGTTCTGCTTTGTAAGTAGCACTTGCTTCTTTGACCATCATTGGTTCTCTTTCTTCGTTTTCGTAGACTACGTCTTCTTTTTTGATTTTTTCTTTTATGTCTTTTTCGTTCATTGTGAATACTCCTTTTTGTTTAGATTTTTATCTATAATCATTGTACAACGCCTCTGTTGGTATGTCAATATTTTTCGACATTTCTTTGTTACATCCCTCCTTTGCAAAATTTTACCCTCACTATAGATATACGCAAAAAGAATTGAAAATCACTTGTGAAATCGAGAAATTCACGAAATTTACACACTTTTTACACAGTTGTGTAAGCTTTTTGTAACTTTTGTAGAATTGAAGCAACAAAAAAATCATACCATATTATTGCAGTACGATTTTTAGAATTTTAAATATTGAGTAAGGTAGGTACTTCGCTTAGATTCAAAATAACAGCATCAGCACCAGTTTCTTGATAAACTTTCTGAACTCTTTTAATTTCTAGTCGCTTCTGTTCTTCAGTCAGTCCTTTATACTCTGCTTCGCTCAAGCCCATAATAGAACTTCCCTCAATAATTCCTACACTCATCACCCCTGCATTCAAACCTTCTTTAATATCAGAAACAGTATCCCCTATTTTAATAACAGCTTTTTTATTCGTAATCCCCAGTTTCTTTAAATTTGCATCTATCATATTTGGGGCTGGCCGACCAATGCCACCTGTATCGCTTGGTGTAAAGGTTGCATCAGGTTCATAACCTTGGATTTTTGCAGATTTGGCTACTGGCTCTAACATGTCGCTGGTATAGCCAGTGGTTGTTCCGATTTTGATACCATTTTTGCGAAGTAATGCTGTTGTCTCTAGTAAATAAGGCTTCAATGTTGTATGATTTTCTAGTTGTGCCATTAGCTTTTTAATAAATACAGCTTCCATTGAATCTAAATCATCCTCGGTAAATGCTCGTCCATGAACATCTGTGAATTGTTCATTGATTCTTGGCATTTCCAACATTTGCTTGATATGATCCCTTTTTAACGCACCCATTGGCTCTCGAACTTCATCAAGGGTTACGTCAATTCCTCTGCTTGCAAAAGTCTCAACAAATGCTGAAACAGGTGCAAAACAACCGTAATCAACTGTTGTTCCTGCCCAATCAAAAATAACTGCTTCTGTTTTCATAAAATTCCTCCTAAATATGTAGGTTAGGCAATTGCCAATAAGTAAACCTACTTACAAGAAATAGATTTACTATCCTTATCCTCTAGATGATAAATACTCAGCCATCACATCGGTTAATTTTTCAATGTCTTCCAAGTAAATTTCACCTATGACACCTATTCTGAACGTTTCGAGGTTTAATAGTTTTCCTGGGTAGATGGCAAAACCACGTGCTTTAATGAAATCATACATGGTTTTAAAATTGAAATTTTCTTTCGGAAATTCAAACGTTGTAATAATAGGCGATTGAACTTCTTGATTTAAGTATGGTTTAATTCCTAAATTTTCAAAGTTAGCACGTAGATAGCTCATGTTCTTAGAGAATCGCGTATTTCTAGCAATGATGCCACCTTCTTCTTTAAGCTCTTTTAAGGCTTGCTCAAAGGCCAATACCACATGGGTCGGGCTGGTAAATCGCCATTTTCCATCTTTGATCATTTCTTTATACTGGTCATAAAGGCTTAATGATAGCGAACGTGCTCTGCCTTTACAATTCATGATTTCGCTCTTTTTAGCAATGACAAATGAAAATCCGGGCACACCTTGAATACATTTGTTTGCGCTAGAAATCAGAAAATCAATCTCCAATTTTTCTACTTCAATGTCAACCCCACCAAAGCTACTCATGGCGTCAACGATATAAATTTTGTTATGTGTTTTTACAACCTCACCAATAGCCTCGATATCATTTAAAATGCCTGTTGTTGTTTCACAATGAACCATTGCCACATGGGTGATCTCTGGATGTGTTTTAAGGTAGGCATTTACTTTGTCAGCATCGGGTGTCTCATTATAGAAAAAGTTGAGAATGTCGCATTTGATATCATTATAATAAGCCATTTCTGCCATTCGATCACCATAAGCACCATTACTGATGACGAGTAATTTGTCTTGCTTTCCAATAGAGCTTGAAAGGACACTTTCTACTCCAAAGCTTCCTGACCCTTGCATCAGAACCGCAGCATAGGTCTCTGAACTAGCATGGGCAAGTTCAAGTAATTGTGTGCAGATAGCCACAGTAATTTGTTTATATTCATCATCCCAGGTGCAGTGGTCAACAAGCATGGCTTTTTTTACGGTCTCTGTTGTTGTTAAGGGTCCTGGGGTGAGTAATTTGTAGTTATTCATTTTTTTGCCTCCAAAAAGTATATTCTCATCATTTAATTCCTTCACGAGCTTGAAAGGATTCTGTTTTCATTGGGATTTTTCTGTGCTTTAGCTTTACTAATGATTTTCCGTGTCCAAGAAATCGCAAGCAAATGAATAAAAATGGCAATTAACGTATACAGTGCATTCATTGGTGTTAAAAAGACAAGCATGGACAATAAGATAACACCTGTATCAAATAAGGACATGGCCTGTCCAATGGTCAGTTTGGTGTATCTTTCAGCCAACATCCCAATGATAAAAGAGCCACCTGTTGTGCCATCCACAGAGGCAACAACACCAATGCCAATACCACTAACTAACCCATGAAGGATAGCAACCACTAGTAATAGATTTCCCATATAAGGAACAACAGGACCAATTGCGACAAAAAACCATAATGTTCCATTGAAAATCCCCATGCCATAAATGGTCATTAAAAAAGTGCGCTTATCATAAAAACGATAAAAAATGATAAGTAGCGGGATATTAATGAAATAGCCTGCGAGACCTGGATTTATCCCAAACACACGGTAAATAATGACTTTAATACCTGTAAAACCACCATCAGCTAAATAATGTTGCATGGAGAAGTTGGCGATGGTAAACGTCATTAGACTAGCTCCAACAAAGATGACCACCAATGATTTTAAAAATTGTTTATTCATTTAAAACTCCTGCTATCTCTTCATATTTTAATAAATTCAGGGTTCATTTGCTCAAAACGAGTCACATAATGAAAGCCAACCGCTTTGAGTAAATCACAAGCTACATCAAAGTGTTCAGCGATATGTTGGGGGGAATGAGCATCTGAGCCTGTTGTAATGATTTCGCCACCGAGCTCTTTGTATAATCTTAAAAAATCAGCACTCGGCAATGAATGTTCCAATTTATATCTTGTAAATCCAGATGTATTCACTTCAATTCCCTTCCCTTTCTCAATCAATTTTTTAAATGTTGCTTCGATAATGTCAAAATTGTCTTTGAATACTTGCTCGCCATTATAGGCTGTATATCGTTTCAAGAAATCAAAATGACTGAGTACACTGAAGGTGATATCACTTTTAACACAGTCATAGTAAGCTTCAAAGTATCTTGCAAAAGCCGCTTCTGTTGTTTTTCCTTTGAAAAAGTCCAAGGTGTGAAAATCTAGCTTATCTGCTGAATGAAGCGAGCATAAGATGAAATCAAAATCGGCATGGTTTGCAAATTGATTCATTCGGTGGATAACATGAGGTTGATAGCCTATTTCAGCACCCATTTTGATTCCAATCTGGTCACCGTAGATCTCCCTTAGTCTCTCGATTTCAGTTCGGTAAACAATCGGGTCAAAAAATTCTTCTTCAAAAGGCGAGGCAGGGTCAAATTCAACATGATCAGTAAAGCATAATTCTTTTAACCCTTTTTTAATGCCTGATTGTACCATGGCTTCCATGGTTGCGTCAGAGTCACTTGAAAAATTTGTATGCAAATGAAAATCATAATGCATCACACGTCAACTCCTCTATTTTTTCACTAGCAAACGACTTCTCAACTTCATAGAAATCAATTCAAATACCACAGAGACAACAATGATCATATAAACAATCACACCGACTTCATGCATGTTCATTTGCATATTTCCACTTACAACCAATTGGAACCCGATTCCACCAGCCCCTGCTGCAGCACCAACTGCTAATGCATGACCAAAGTTAGATTCCAAGCGGATAAATGTCCATGACAATAAAGCTGTCAAACAACTTGGCAATACCCCTTGGAAAACAATTTGCCACCACGTCGCACCACTTGCTTTTAAGGCTTCGATTATACCATCATCAATTTCTTCGATGGTTTCAGAATAAGCTTTCGTTAAGAAGGCAATCCCTTGGAAAATCAACCCGACAATGGCCGCTTCTGAGCCAAGACCCATGGCAAGTGCGAAAATAAGAACCCATAAAATAGCTGGAATCGCCCGAATGAATGATGTCACTGCACGAACCACCTGCGAAACACGCTTATGTGATAAATTTCGCGCAGCCAACAAGGCGAAAAAGAAGGAAACAATCGCACCCAAAATAGTTGCTAAAACAGCTAACCCTACCGTAATCATCATCTCGCTCACCAGTCTACTAAACTGAGTCGTCGCTTGCAATCTTGGCTGGAGAAAAATGCGCTGTAGATTAGTAAAGAAATCAGGAATCGCCTCCATCAAAACCATTCTTCCAAAATCCATTGTCAAAAACGCATAGGCAGTAATGAAAAGTAGCGTCATCAACAACACCCTTGTCCAAATACGTGCTTTATCAAGTTTTTTAATTTTAATTCGACCTGATTTATAAGTCTCAACACGATTGCTTTCAATTGTCCCCATAGTAGGTAATGTCATCACTTTTTCCATTAGATAATCAACCTCCTTAATTTATTAGATAGCATTTCAAGGGCAATAACTGTTATGATGATAAATAGCAAAACCATCCCTGCCATTGGATAACGGAAGCTGGCGAAGAAGAAATTAAACAACATGCCAATGCCAGTCCCTGTCAAAATGCCGACCAAAGTTGCCTCACGAACATTCGATTCAATCATAAACAATACCCAACTCACCAATTGACTTGATATCATTGGAAAGACACCTTGAAACACCACATGAAAGTAAGTTGCACCAGTAGCTTTTAAAGCTTCCAAAACCCCATCAGATGATTCATCAATCACCTCTGTAAATGTACGTGTTAAATAACCAAAAGTCCCAAAGAATAAGGCTAAAAATCCAGTAAATTCATTTTGCCTAAAACTGAAAAGTAAGATCATCGACCATGCAATCAAAGGAATATTCCTAAATACCATGGCGATCATTCGAACCACATAAATAATGGTCCAATGAATCCCAGTTTTTTGTGACCCAAAAACAGCAGCAATTAATGCAAATGCCGCAGCCACTGTTGTTGCAGCCACTGCCATAATCAGTGTTCTAAGTAGTGTCGTGATAATATTTAAAATAAAGGTGGTTGTGGTCGTTTCAGGATTAGGAATAAAATTTTCCCCTAGCCACATAAATCCACTTGGAATTTGAATCACAGCACTTCCGAGATTAAAATTCAAATGGTTGGCAAAAAACCAATAAATACCACCAATAATCAGGATGAGTAATAAAGAATTAAGGCGTTTTTTCTTAAAAACATCCATTTTTTCCGTCGTTTTCATATCCTCGCTCCTATACCAATAAATCTTCTGATTTATAAATTTGACTTAAAATTTCAGGTTTGAGATCTTCTGGTTTACCATCAAAAATAATATTTCCAGCACTCACACCAATAATGCGATCTGAATATTCCATCGCAACCTCTACCTGGTGCAAGTTTACCAAGCAAGTGATCCCCATTTCAGTAGCAATATTTTTTAAATAATCCATCACAACTTTTGATGCTTTAGGATCTAAAGATGCAATGGGTTCATCACATAAAATTAATTCTGGTTCTTGCATCAGGGCTCTTGCAATTCCAACACGTTGCTTTTGACCACCTGAGAGTTGATCACAACGGGTATAAGCAAAATCTTCTAATCCGACTTGCTTTAATAATTTAAATGCCTTCTTTTTTTCTTCTTCAGTGTAGCGACCAATAACACCATTGATGGTTGACTTATAACCGAGACGCCCATGAAGGACATTTTCCACTGTCGTTAGGCGGGTCACTAAATTATAATGTTGAAAAATCATGCCAATGCGACGACGAATGTTGCGAATATTTTTGCGATTCGCCTGTGTGACATCGTCGTTTTGAAATAAAATATGACCATCACTCACCTTAATCATGCGGTTAATCGTTCTAAGAATGGTCGACTTTCCAGCACCAGATGGTCCGATGATGGAGATAAACTCGCCTTTTTCAACTTTAAATGAGACATCGTGTAAAGCTGAATTCCCATTGGGATAAGTTTTTGATACAGATTGAACACTTAACATTTTGCTACACCTCTTATATTTATGTGAATCGTTATTTAGCGTACTGTCATTGACTAGACTCAAATCCAAGTGTTAAAATTTGGACTTAAATATCAAAATTTACTATCCTAATTAACGCAAATCATCAAAGAATCCATCTGGCACTCTTAAGAATTGTTCATTCTGTGTACGAGAGAAAAATCCACGAACACGATCTTGATCCGGTGAGAAGAAGTTTTCATTATAAGGAACATCTTCTGCAATAAAACGCGTGATGATTGATTCAACCTCAGCATCAGTCAATACATCATGATTCGCAACAAACGGTGCATTCGGCACTGTAATCGACATGATAATACGCATTAACTCTCCACTGACAGTGTCAAGGGGCGCATCTGCATCTTGACGAATGGCATAAACCATACCAACTTGATTCACTGGTCCATCATGATGTTCAAAAGCAGAATCCATATTGAAGAAGGCAGCCACATTCGCTTGACCAGTCACTAAACTAAAAGCCGAACCTTGATGGGATTGACTCATCATCACTTCCGAGAAGAATGGTCCAGAAATTCCGAAATGATCCTCAGGTAGCACACCATCAGGCAAAAACCCTAAAGATGCCAAGCCAATTGTTGGCACAACAAATCCTGATGTAGAAGTTAATGCAACAAAACTCATGATCTCTCCTTCTAAACGTGTCAAATCATAACCACCAGCACCATCTTCCCACAAATGAGCATCTTCTTCACGAACACCCAAGAAACTATAATAAACGGCATCTTCTAATGTACCACTTGGTCCAGATGAGATCATCATCGCACGAACATTAGGATTTCGATTACTTGCAACAATATATCCAGTTGGCCCCATATAAGCAAGATGTGCTGTTCCATTGGCAATAGCTTCAATAGCAATGTTATAATCAACCGTTGGCATTGCGCGTCCTGGCCTACCTGTCGCTTCACAAACTAAACGTTCAATTTCACTATGAATGAGTTCAAACTCTGCACCTGATTCATTCGGATAAAAGACAATTACGATTTCGTCACCTTCACATGTTGAAGTTTCTCCAGCTGGCGTTCCTGCTACTGGTGTATCTGTTGCTTCATTCCCGTCTGTTACATTTGACTCCTCACCACAACCAACCAATAAGAAAGCTAAACCTAGAATTAACAAACTTGTAACTAAACTTTTCATTTTTATTTCTCCTTTTTTTGACAGTGCCAGAATAATGGCATTGCCTGTTATTTAATAACAAGGTCTATCATACAGGGAAATTGTTAAAATCTAATGCTGATTAAGTTAACAGTTCGTTAAAATTCCACGAGATATGTTAACATTTCGTTAATATCGTATTTCCATTTTGTAAATAAAACGGGTGTTTTGTTACAAACATCACACAAATTTCCTCGCTTAGGAAAGCATTCAAATATTTGACTGCAATCAAATGTCATTTTTAAATAAAAAAATTACTCAAAACGCTGTTTTTCGACATCGAAAAGTGTTATAATTTGTATCAAAGCAACATTTGAGTACAATAACAATTTAAGGAGGGACGGACTGTGGCCCAACGGGTCATCAATCCAGATATCATGAATGAAAAAGAACTGGTCATCTTATTAGCAGAAAATAGTGATGAGCTTGATTTATTACTAACCACACTACGTGAAAACACAAAAGGGAATCTTCAATTTAAGAAGATGAAACTTCGACGTGTCATCAAGAAAAATCCTGATTTTGACTTTATCGGTGAAATCTTTGAAAAATGGGATAAGCTTGGCATTCCTGATTTTAGTGCTTACGATTTACCGATTCTATTGAAACAAATCAATTCCCAAGGATTTAGTAAACTAATGCAATATTTTATTATTGCAAGATGGTATCAACCTTTCATTGATGAAAATTTCAATGCGATCTTTAACAATGCCACTAACGGAAATAATCCATTTCACGGTTTACATGGATTTGATAACGATCGTGATTTAGAATTGTTTTATCAAAACAATTTCGATGAGGTTCAAGGCGCGAAAGATGAATCAGAATTGGGATCGATCACCCAATGGTTTGAAACATCTATTATTTCTTTGGATCATTATAAAAATAGGCTTATTGCTGTTGATTTGCCAGAATTTGATCGGTTGATCGAAAGCAAAACGCCAGAACCTGATTTGCTGATTTCGCCTAGCTTTCTTAAAAGAGAAGACCGCAGTCATTATCCAACCGAAAATATTGCAAAAGAACATATTTTAAACTTAATCACAACAGTTGATAAAGAGGGACTTAAACTAGCTTTGTATTTGGCTTATTTAGATGTGGGCATGTATAATCCAAGCATTAAATCAACCCTACTCGACAGCATGCAACGCCATTACCTTACCTTTAAAATGCAACTGGCAGAGGTAATGAAGGTGATTGATGAATCGATTTTAACGAATAAGTATCATACATTCATGCTTGAGCACAATGAAATGCTTGAAAAGTTACAAAAAATGGAAAAGAATTATGAAACAACCACTGAAAATCTTAATAGCCATCTTGAAGCACTTCAAACGGAAAACGAGCGAATGGCTTCAGAGTTAGAAGCAAAAAAGCAGCATTTTCTGGAACTAAATCAGCAAATGCTAGTAAACGAAGCATCAGTAGTAGGATATAGAAGAATGCTCAGTGATGATTTCACAACTTTAAAATTGGCTGTTGTTTATGATGCCGATTTATTGTATGCACCAGTTATTTTTCCAGATGTTTATTTCTGCCACGCTTCAGAAATAACGGCAGATCATTTTGATCAGTTTAAAATCGTTTTGATTCAGGAATTTGGCAGTTCCGTCAAACGAATCACCCAATTAGAAGCAGATGCCTCATCGGCAGGTTGTGATGTATTCAAGTTTCCTTGGAAAGATGAAAGACAATTGATCATGGAAATTAGTCATGTGATGAAAGGTAGGTGTGTTTAAGATGAAATATTTTCATAAAATAACTGATGAAAAAACAAGGCAATCACTTTTAGCTTGTAACGGTATGATGGCACTTGGTAAATTGACCCTAAGGAATGCTTACGGAAATAATGAAACAGTCCATCATGTCCCAGGCACAGAGCACATTGCCCTTAGCATTGAATCATTAACAGAAGAGCCTGAAGCCTTAGTTTCGTTGCGAAAAAATCTTTATGATCATGATGTTTATGTTGCCTTAGACAGAGATCAAACAAGCTTCATCATTAGCGATTTAACCTATTTTTCTAAATCCAGAGATGAGAAAATAAAACATTGGCAAGACATGTTGGCGACGAAACTCATCACATTTGAAATTGCTATTTCTTTCAACGAAGAAAAAGTCATGCTTCAAATCAAAATTCAATCTATAGAGCCTGCCGACTCAGATATGTTGACAAAAAAATACATTCGCTTCCCTCATGTAAAACAAAATCAACCTTTTATCGAATACGCCCTTTACAACGCACATCCCTTTGAGTTTTCAAATGCAATCTTGGTGAATGAAACCCCTAAATATTTAATTTGTAACGACCATTTATACTATAATTTCCCTGAATGGGAACAATCTCCAGAAAATCATAACACATGGTTTATTCCTGAGAAAAGCGCGACCATCTATCGCGCAAATTTGACCTCACTTCTAACGGATATTTCCCATGTAAAAATTGAGACCTTTAGCGACCTCATCTTTTTAAATATCGAAAATGAAAATGACTTTAAGTTGAAGCTGATAGAATTTAGCGAGATTGTTCCTGATACAAAAATAAAAATTCCTCTTACTGAACCACAACTCCAAGATATGCTCCCTCAAACTAGCGACATTTTCGCCACCACTGGCGTAAAAGCAGAATATCTATTTTTAGAAGAATTGCGTTATTTGACCTTATCAGAAAGCTTATTATACGACCCGAAAGATTTAATGAATTTTCACATCAGCTTAAAAACCAATCCTTTAACTGTTGTCGCCGGGATGTCTGGAACTGGGAAAACCCGTTTGGCAAAAGCCTATGCGAAAATATTAGGTTTAGCAGAAGAAAAAGGTGACTTGCTTTTCTTACCAATTAGCCCAAGCTATTTAGAACCCAGTGATGTGTTAGGTTATTTAAACCCGTCATCAGGTTATTTTGTTCCTTCCGAAGCAGGCCTAGTAGATGTGCTAGTGCGAGCGCATCGCAATCCAGAACAAATGTTCATGGTGATTTTTGACGAAATGAACCTGTCTCAAGTAGAACATTGGTTCGCACCATTTCTATCAATTTTAGAAAAACCTGAACACGATCGACTGTTGCATTTATATAGCGAAAATGCCGTTTGTCATAATGCTGATCTTTACCCTGCTCATGTGAATGTTGGTGCTAATGTGTTGTTTGTTGGGACAATTAATTTAGATGAAACCACAAAAGAATTATCTGATCGACTACTTGACCGAGTCAATCTAGTCACTTTAAAGAAATCAGGATTTATGCAATTTAGCACACTGAATCTAGATCGAATTTCATACCGTGGCATTGCTTTTAATTATCATGATTTTCAACATTGGAAAAACCACGATCGCCCTACATCTGCTTTTAGAACAGATGAACTGAAATTTTTTGACGAACTTCACCGCTTGATTTCTAAATATGATGCACAAAAAGGCGTGTCATTTCGCTTCTTAAATCGCTTAGGTCGCTATATTTTAAATATCCCTCTTAATGAAAAAGGCAAGCCTGAACTTCATCCCCTTAAAGCAATCGACATGAGCATCAAGCAAGGTTTATTAACAAAAGTAAAAGGTTCGAAACAACAAATTGGAAATTTAATTGGCGAGCTAACTGACCCTGAAGCCACTTTGGTAGATAGCGAATTATTATCATTTATTGACAATAACCCTTGGATTTCTGATAAAGCCTTTGAGCGTACACGTGAAGAAATAAAACGAAAAGCATTGGAGCTGGGGCTTTATGGCTACACGAACTAGAATCATTCTCACAAAAGCAGGTGTCGCCACTGAATATATCCTATCTCCTAATATGAATTGGGAACAGACACTATTTGCAACTAGCGAATATGTAACAACTCGAATTAAATTCATTGGAAAAGCTGATGAAAAATTATGGATTGAACACATCGATGAAACAGAAGGTGTTTTGCTCACATCTGGCGAATCACTTCAATTAATAACTAGAGATGAGAGCTATGTCCCAGGAAGTTTTACTTTCAAATGGTATCAAGGTAGTGAAATATTCCAAGGCAATTTCCGCGTGCAACCTCACAACCTTGATGAAGATGTTCTCAAATTAATGTACCAAGCTTTAGAAGAACGCATGTATGGTCTCACCCGAAATCAGCATGCTTTGGTCATGCTCCAAAATAATGAAAATAAAAACGACGAATATCAGCGGTTATTCTTACTTTTTTCAACCCACTATGAAACACTCATGCGTCATTTAATTGATGTAGAACAACATCCCGCAGAAATAATGACCAACGAATATCAACGCTCTCAAACTTCAAAACGCCCCACAGCTAAAAGCTTACGCTGGCAGGCAAGCAAAGGACAAGCCAGCGTAACTGCCCAATATTTTGAACCCAAAAAACGAATCAGTTATGATACACCTGAGAATCAATATTTAAAATACATGTTGGTCAATTTGCAACAAAAAATCGATAAATTACGACAACTTGGTCACGAAAATTTATCAAAAAAACGGCAAGCGAAACAAGACTTAATCGCAGAAATCAAAGAAATCCAAGCAACGAGAAGCAGTTTAAACAAAGAAAAAAATTTCGAAGTTTTGACTTATGACTTGAAAAGACGCGTACGATTCCAAAGTGAAACATTGCAACAAATAACAGCGCAAATCGCTTATGACGAAGAACGCAACAAACCCATTTTCAACCTTTATGCCAAAATTAGCCAGCTATTAAACGAACCCTGGCTAAAAAGCATCACCTTAAAATATCGCTTGGACTTTCCGAAAAAGATCCTCAATTTAACACATTATCGATCACTGGTGAATTTCTACCAACGCTACATTATCCACGAAGAAGACTTATTCAGATTTCCACGCAATCAAACCTCCCTCTTATTTGAATACTTCTCCGTCTTCCTCACTCAAGAAATCTTAGAATCACAAGGTTTTAAATGCTTAGGTAAACAAAAAAATATTTCTCTCGATCAACGAATCTTATTCAAAGATTATTCATCAGGCTGGCATATTTATTTCTCTTACGATCGCTTTATCGGGGACTTAACCCTTGCTCGGGGACAAAAACAAGAACAACTTGTCTCCGTCATCGGAGGTAGTCGTAAACCTGATATTTTATTAGAACTATACGATGAAACAGGCACTTTCAGACGTTCATTTATCATTGAAACCAAATACCGACGTTTAAAAAGCATCTATCGTGGCGATACCAATACCGATGTCATGAATCAACTCAACGTCTATAGTACCTTCAAATACTATCACCCAAATAAAAAGTTAGGCCTTCAAGCAGATGTCCGAAAAATTGCTGTTTTATATCCGCAACACGAAAGTGCCAGCTATTTCAGCGAACCTGTTTTAGGCTATGAATTTATCCCCATCGCCCCCATTCATTTTTCTTTAACAGAACCAAGCTTTAGCCCATTGATTAAAAATATCCGCGAATTTTTACAACGCCCTCCTCAATAAAATTAACCATTTCACACTATAAAATTTCGGATGTTCATTAAACCAAAAATACTAAAACAGTGTTATAATCATGAACCGCTCCCTACCACTTGACAAGGAGCGTTCTAAGATTATAACGCTGTTTTCACTTTAGATGATTAATGTGAATCCCCATTAGATCCCCTTATTAATAATAGCAAAAACAAGTACACCTAGAGTTTCACTTTTTTCAATAATGGTGAACTTTTTGAGCCTATATCATCAGAAAAGTTTCACTTTTTTCACTTTTTTCAATAATGGTGAACTTTTTGAACCTATACCATCAGAAAAGTTTCACTTTTTTGCTCTTTTTTCAATAATGGTGAACTTTTTGAGCCTATATCACCAGAGAAGTTTCACTTTTTTACCCTTTTTTCGAAAATGGTGAACTTTTTGAGTCTATACCATCAGAAAAGTTTCACTTTTTTGCTCTTTTTTCAATAATGGTGAACTTTTTGAGCCTATATCACCAGAAAAGTTTCACTTTTTTGCCCTTTTTTCGAAAATGGTGAACTTTTTGAGTCTATACCATCAGAAAAGTTTCACTTTTTTGCTCTTTTTTCGAAAATGGTGAACTTTTGAGTCCTTATCATCAGAAAAATTTATTTACCATTCACCCTTGCAAATCCCGCTTCCGATAACCAACCAAGCCAATCACCAGCAACACATCTGCAATAAGAATCAATACAATTAACGGTAAAACCTCAATCCTTTCCATTGGATAAGATGGGATAAAACCAAATGGCGTTGTCAATGCCATCCAATCAGGTAAATCAAGCAATTGCCCAAGATAAACAATAATAAAGCTATAACCGAGATAAAACCAAGCCAAACCAGTCAACTTCGGCAACACCCCAATCAAGAAAACAGTCAACCCAAGAAGCACCCACAAAGCTGGCAAATAAACCATCACCGCGCGCACCATCATCCCAAAAGGTATTGCCTCTTCCATCACCCCACCACTAGCAGCAAACAACCCCAACGCAAGCAGAAATAACATCACCGGTGCCGAAACAGCCGCAATAAGGCTATAACTCACCAACACTTTCCACCGAGATACCGCACGAGAAATCACATGCTCCATGCGATTTTTCTTCTCCTCAGCCTTAACCTTAAGCACAATAGAAATCACAGGAATCGCAATAATTAACGCCAACATGACCACAATAAATGACATAAAAGCAGCCGTTAACTCAACACTGTCGAAGCCAGCAAAAATCTGTTGAAACATATCGTTACTGGAAATAAAGGCTTCAATATCACCAAAAATCGACCCATAACTAGCACCCAAAACAAACGAAATAACCCCCCAACCAATCAGCTGCCCTTTTGACAACTTCAAAGCCAACCCAAAAGGCGTTTTTAACAACCAATTCCCATGACTTCTCCCAGGCTTCTCCGCAATAAAGCCAGCCCCCAAATCACGAATATCATTCAAATACAACGCCACACCACTAACAACCACGCTCAAAACCAGCATCACAACAACCGGCCACCAATAATTCCCCACAAAAGCCTCCGTCCGAAATCCCAATCCCAAAGGCGAAACCAACGACAAGACCTCAGCATTCATATCACCAATCCCGCGGAGCAAATAAGTCACACCTAAAAACCCAAAAGCATAACTCAAAACAGTTCTATTATTAGCCGACAACTGCACAAAAAGCGCAGTAAATGTCGCAAAAACAAGCCCCGTGACACCCATAACAGTACCAAACAACATGGCACCATTAAAATCAGTCAGCCCCTCACCAATCACCCCAACTTCCATCCCGACAATAGCAATACCTAAGCCAATTAACAAACCTAACACCAAATTGACTAAGGTTACATTAACCAAAACGGCTTTTAAAGTCGTCGTTCTTCCAATAGGCAGGGAGCGCAGCACCTCCAAACGCCCTTCCTCTTCATCCGCACGCGTATGACGCGCCACCATAAAAACATTCATAATCGCAACAGCAATCGCCGTAAAAACCATCATATTCTGAGAGAAAATAGCCGCCACCGTATGCCCATAAATCGGCCCCAACATGGCAATCATCGCTGGATTTTCAAGAGTCATGACCATCCCCATCAACTCTTCCGTCGACCCAAACATCTCACCATAAGCACCCGCCACCGCCACACATAAAAGAACAAGCCCTAAAGTCCACCCCAACAACTGGAACTTATCCCGCTTCAACATAAACTTTGAAAGTATCCACATCAATCACCAGCCTCCTTCTGGAGAGTTTCACCTTGATAATGAATCATAAACAATTCCTCCAAACTCGGCGGAGAACTCTGCAAATCAATCACATCAAAAGTCGCCAAATGACTTATCACCTCTCCCAAATAGCTCGCATCTACATGAAAAGTCGTATAATCATCTATCTTATCAACCTGATGCACCCCACTTATTCCCTCAAAACTAACCGGCATTTTCGTCTTCACCTTCACATTCATCCGGGTCAAATGACGCAGTTCATCAAGCGTCCCATTCTCAATAATTTGACCTTCCCGAATAATCGCAACCCGATCACAAAGCTTCTCCACCTCTGACAAAATATGACTCGACAACAAAACACTCTTCCCAGCGCGCTTAACCTCCATCACACAATCATGAAACACACGCTCCATCAAAGGGTCAAGCCCAGAAGTAGGCTCATCAAAAATATAAAGATCAGCATCCGTCGCAAAAGCAGCAATTAACGCCACCTTCTGCCGATTCCCTTTCGAATAAGTCCGACACTTCTTCGACGGATCCAACTTAAACCTCTCAATCAACACATCCCGCTTATCACTCGCTTTCCCACCACGCAAATTGATAAACAAATCAATCACCTCGCCCCCTGTCAAATTAGGCCACAAACTCACATCCCCAGGCACATAAGCAATCCGCCTATGAATCTCAACCGCATCCTGCCAAGCATCCTGCCCAAAAATAGACACACTCCCCTCAGAAGCCTGATAAATCCCCAAAATCGTCCGAATCGTCGTCGTCTTCCCAGCCCCATTAGGCCCAATAAACCCATAAACCTCCCCCTCCTTCACCTGCAAACTAACACCAGACAAAGCCCGAAACCTCCCAAAATCCTTACTAACATTCCTAACATCAAGCACCATGCTCAACACCTTCCTTTAACTTATTCTCATTCATCATTATTCTCTATCAACAACTTTAACTAACACTAACCATTACCCCACCACAAAAAAACATCTCCCAGACCACCCAAACCTATACAATTATTTTTGGAATTGATTGTGAAACAATTAATTCCAAAAATAATTCCAGCAAGCGATAGCGCGCTCAGCTCAAGAGCATCATACAAAAGCCAAAAACCAACCCCATAAAGAGGGTACCCATGACGCCCACGACACCACACCAAACCACCAAAGCCACTCACTAAAACACCATCCCTCTAGTCAGCAGCTCCTCCATCCCAGAGAATCCTTGACAAAGCAACCACAATCAAACCTACCCTCTTTCATCACTTAAACCTGAACTCATCGCCCTCAATTTCTTCTCCCGCAAATCCATAAAATCCTCCAAAAACATCTTCAACATAGCAGCAACCGGCACCGAAACAAACATCCCAATAATCCCAAAATAATGCCCCCCTACCACAATCGCAAAAATAATCAACAACGGCTTCACCCCCAAAGCATCACCAGTAATCTTTGGTCCAATAAAACTAGCATCCAATTGTTGCAAACCTAACAGCAACCCAAGCGTCAAAAGAGCCAAAAAGATCCCACCTGTAAAAATAGTAACAATCACGGTAACCATCGTTGCAAAAATAGAACCAAAAATAGGAATCATATTACAAACACCTAACAAAATACCGAATGTGACCGCATATGGCACACCAAACCCCCATAACACAATGGTACATAAAGTTCCAAAAATACAAGCATCTAAAAACTGTGCACCAACAAATTTATAAAAAATTCTATTCGACTTCCTCGCATAATCAGCAACATTTTTATAAGTGGTCGGGCTCATAAATAATTTCAATATACGTTGAATTAATGCCAACAAGTTTTCCTTAGAAAGCAACATATAAAGGGCAGTAATAATCGCCAAAAAGATATTCACAACCCCTGAAATAATATTCATAATATGATCAGCAAACTGAACCGCACCAACCCCCAATTGATTAACCAACTCTGGCGTAATAAAATCCAGCATATTCCCTGAAATCTCCGGAATCAACCCATAAACAAAATCATTGGCATCTAAATTCCCCACCCAATCCACAAACACATTGTAGTAAATGGTCACATTATACCCAAAATCCCGCACATTGTCTGCAATAATCGGAAAAGCAAAATTAATCAGCAAACTAATCAACGCAATGAGCAATAAGAAAACCAAAAACACTGATAATTTCTGAGCTCTCTTCACAACCCACTCACGACGGCTTCTTTCAAGTAGCACTTGAATCCCAGAAGCAGGTTTATTCAAAAGATACGCAATAGCAGCTCCCATGATAAAGGGAGAAATAACACTTAGAAAATTCCCAATCCCGCCAAAAATAACATCAATATTAACAATAATCAAATACAACACAGCAAGCTCAATTACAATGATAGCAATCTGTTGATACAGTGATTTTTCCTTAAACTTCTCCCACATTCACAACTACTCCTTTTCTGTAACTAGAGGCAGTGGCTTCTATATCGCTTATACTTCGCGTAATCACATTTTTTCAAAATTACTCGCCTGAGTCCTCTGCTCTATAACACAATTTTTTCAACTCTTTCAAGAATATATCATAATCATCAATAAATATTTCAAACTTATCTATGGTCAAACTTCCAATTCTAATCTGTTCCACGATATCTTTCATATAGCCATCAAACGTATAACGGATTATTTTCATTAAAGTAGTCGGTTCTACATCTATTCTAAATAAAGCATAATCCACATCACGATACAATCGCTCCAACGCCTCTGATAAGCCTATGCCAAAAAGCTCTGTGATATCCGTTGGCAGATGGGTTTGGTCACCAACATACATCGAAGCCAGAAAATTCATCATATAAGGTGCTTCTTGATAAATTTTCATATCTAATTCCGCCAAAATGCGACACCTTTCAATAAAATCACCCGTTTCAAACTCATGAATCTCATGTCTCTTGAAAAATTCAATAGCATGATAAACCGCAGCGTGATACATCCCTTCCTTACAACCAAAATAGTTAAATAAGGTTCCCTTACTAACACCAGCCTTTTCTACAATCCGATTGGTTGATGCATCATCATAACTATGTTCCGTAAATTCCTCACAAATGGCCTGCATTATCTTTTCTTGTTTATCAGGAGCAATTTTTAAAAATTTTTCATTCATTTTCCCTTTCTCCTTTCATAATCTCGATGACCAGCGTGGTCAATAAAGCTATTTTAGCATACATGACCACATTGGTCAAGTCTTTTTTGAAAATTAATTAATTTTTTTGACCAACATGGTCATTTTCAGAACGAAAAAAATACACCTAAGAAATTAATTCCTAGGTGCATCCTTTTCGAACAACGTGTTCGCAATCGCTCGTTTGCTCAGTTTTCAAGATTTATCCGAATCTATTTTTCTTGTTCTTTTTCATCTTCCTCATAAAGGCGATGGTTCCACCAATTTTTGCAACAGCAAGTCCTGCTAGAGTAGTATTGGCTCCAACTGCCCCAGTTTGTGGAAGATTTGGTCTGTTAGGCTTTGTTGCTTCTGGTTCTTCAGGGAGCGTCGCCTCAGGCACTGTTGGGATTGTTGGCGTTGTTGGAACCGTTGTTTCTGGTTCTGTTGGAGGCGTTGTCTCCGGCTCAGTTCCTACCGTTGGAGCAACCGTTTCCCCTTCAGTTGGGGCTGTTGTATCTGGAACTGTTGTTTCCTCTGGATCTGTTGGAGTCGTTGTTTCTGGAACTGTTGTCTCTTCTGGATCTGTTGGAGTTGTCGTTTCTGGAACTGTTGTCTCTTCTGGATCTGTTGGAGTTGTCGTTTCTGGAACTGTTGTCTCTTCTGGATCTGTTGGAGTTGTTGTTTCTGGAACTGTTGTCTCTTCTGGATCTGTTGGAGTTGTTGTTTCTGGAACTGTTGTCTCTTCTGGATCTGTTGGAGTTGTTGTTTCCGGAACTGTTGTCTCTGGGACTGTTGTTGGCTCCTCTTCTTCGACAATCACTAAGGCATTATCGCTATCAACTTCATCACGATCACCATTTTCATCGGCTGGTCCGTAGAGATACGCTGTGTTTGGAATTTCATCCTCAGCATTTCCAGCTAAAACAATCACATCAAATGTAATGTGGTATACACCAAGCGGTGATAGTTCTGCTAAGTAGACACGTAATACGCCAGTTAATTCATCAAAGGTGTAAGCGTCAGTTGGCACGCCATTAATCTGAACATTTAGACCATCTATTCCTAGTTGAACCAAATCTAGATCTAGCACATCTTCAACGACAAAGTCTTGAAGCAAACTATCAAGTAGATTTTCGACTGTTAATCTATAACGTATTGTATCACCAATCTCTGCTGCTACTTTATCAGCAAATGCACAGTTTGAACGTCCAAATAAATTACGGAAGAAACCTAATAAACCTGTTGCTGGTTGCAAGACGCAGACTTCCTTCGTTAATTCTAAATCAAATTCCTCAGCCTCATGGTAAACATTATTACTTGGAATATCCTTTTCTTCACCATCAGCTTCTGTAATCACTGCATAGTTGATAAACGTAGTGCCATCTGGTGTATTATTATTAACCGTTGTTGGAATATGAAGAATAAATACTGCACCATCCTCCAACTCGGCAATCGTCCATGTTACCAACTGTCCATCAACATCAATCACAACCCCCTGCGCGCCTAGTTGAGATAGTGTTAATAGTGAACCATCTTCACCAAATTGACCTCTAATTCCAAGCTCGTCAATGGTTAAATGTAATGGAATATCATCTTCTACAACAACAGCAAACGCTGGTGTATTCCCATCATTAGCAACGCTGATTGAATAGATAATTTCACTACCACGCTCTACTACTTCTGGAGCTTCTGAAGTTCCAGATTCCGGAGTAGCTGTTTTCTCAATCAACAGTTTTGTATAAAGATATTCTACTTCATGGTAAACATTATTACTTGGAATATCCTCTTCTTCACCATCAACTTCTGTAATCACAGCATAATTGATAAAGACAGTGTTATTTGGTGTATCAAGATCAACAGTCGTTGGGATCACTAACGTAAACGTCTCACCGATACCTAACTCGGCAATTGTCCATGTTACTGTCTGACCATCAACATTAACCACGACACCTTGTGCACCTAATTCAGATAATGTTAATAGTGGACCACCGTTAAACTGACCCATAATTCCTGCTTGGGCAATGATCAAATGTGCAGGAATAACATCTTCAACCACAACATTAAACGCTGGTGCAGTTGCACCATTGTCTCCATTTGCAACATTAGCAACACTGATTGAATAAACAATCTCACTACCACGATCTACCTCTTCTGGAGCTTCTGCAGTTCCACTTTGTGGATAAGAGTCTTTGCTAATAGCTAATGCTGGATTAATATATTCTACTTCATGGTAAGTAATGTCGCTTGCATAGCGATCGTTGTTTCGATCATCTTCGTCCATGTCATCGTGGTCTGTGATAAATGCCTGGTTGATAAAGGTTGGCGCACTATTTAGAAGTGGGTTTGGCGTGTCAAGATTAACTGTCGTTGGGACATGTAGAATAAACAAGCCGCCATCAGCTAATTCAGCAATTGTCCATGTGACTAGCTGTCCGTCAACATCAATAACTACACCTGCTGCGCCTAGTTGAGAAAGGGTTAATAATGGACCTTCTTCTCCGAACTGACCTCTAATGCCAAGCGCATCAATGGTTAAATGTGCTGGGACATTATCTTCAACTACAACGTTAAGTGCTGGGATATTTCCATCATTCTCAACACTAATTATATAAGTGATTTCGCTACCACGCTCTACTATTACTGGCTCTGTTGCTGTTCCAGTTGTAGGTATAGATCTTTTTGCGATTGACAATTCAGTATATAAATGCGGTACATAAACCGTTGCTGTGTCATATAATTCTTCGCCATCAGCATTAGTAAGTATGTAACCATCTTCATCTTGCAATTCGGCTGTGTTCACAAATGTATGTGTGATTGCATCCGGATGTGCTGTTGTTTCGAGTGTGATGAGGATGTAACCACCTGGCGCAAGGTATTCGATATAAACAGTTAAGACATTGTTTTCAAATGTATAGTCTTCAACGCTACCGTTTGCGGAAGTTATCGTTATATCTGATACTTCATTAATACGGCTACCAACTAGGCGATAAAGATCATCAACCATACGGAAGTGACGTGCTGTTCCTAAAGCTGTCGGCGCGTTTTCTATCCTAATGGTGTAGATTAAAGTCTCACCCACTTGTGCATCCCATAAGTCTTCACCATTTACCAATTTTTCAATTGATAATTCTGGGTCTGCTGGGATGTTCTCAAAAGTCAGTTGACCACCAGGATCAGCAGGGTCAAATGTGCTAACACCGTTAGCATCATGTGGGTTAAATAACGGCAATGCACCATCTCTTGGCTCAATTGTCATTATACCATTGCTATCAAGGCTAACATTAATAATCCAATGTCCAGTTGGTAGGACGTAACCTGTTGGAGCTACTAATTCTACCAAGCGATAAGTACCACCTGCACGTAAACCTGCAAATTCAACGAGTCCAATTGGATCTGTTAATGAACTAATTGTTGTTATTGGTGTTGTTGTACAATTTAGTCCTGCTGCATCAGTACAACTAAACAAGCGGAACACTGCTCCTGGTAATGGAGCTCCTGAATAACCTGTTTTTGTAAACTCGAAGTCGAAGGTATATTTCACATTTGAAATGTGGAAAATGCCATCATCTCCTTGTATTAAGGCTGGAACATCACCATGGTGAATAATGCTGATACTTCTATCCATACCAACTACTATTACCCAGTAGCCTGTTGGTGATATAAATCCATCTGGAGCAACTTCTCTAAGTGTATACGTGTAACCTGCCCTTAAACCTTCAAATGTTATCACACCATTAGCTGGTGTAGTTAGACTAACCACAGGTCCATGAGTAACCGTTCCATCATCTGCAACAGTTCTTTCAGATAATAGGAATGTAGCACCTTGTAGAGGAGCTTCTCTGTCATCTGTTTTTCTGATAGGGAAATTGGTAGTAGAACGCTCATTTTCAACATGGTATGTGTAGATTGTTTCACCATTTACCACGCTAGGTACTGGAACAAAGGCTGGAACATCACCAACTGGAGTAACCGTAATTTCACCTGTTGACGTAATGGTAATTGTCCAATGACCTGTAGGCGTTTCAAATCCAATTGGAGCAGAATATTCCACTAAGCGATAAGTTCCAGCACGTAGATCTGTGAACCTAACTTCTCCTCTTGGAGTTAGTAGTGAGCTTATTACTGTTCTCATTGGGTCTTCTTCACAAGTTGTTCCTGCTGCATCGCATTCAAACAACTGGAATATTGCACCTGGCAACGGAACACCTAAATCATTTGTTTTGATGAATGCGAGATCAACTAGCATAGGTAAATTAACCTTAGCATCATCACGAACGCGTTCACGTACACGATTGCCTTCTTCATTATAGACATATTCATAACGGTAGCTTCCATCTGGATTCAGCAAATAAGCTACATTGACGAAGCTTCGCCCGTTTAACTCTAAGCCTTCGAGAAGGTTTACCCTAATTGTAATAAGTACATAAGCATAAACGCGCTCACTGCCAACATACTCAAACCCTGGAATTTCATCAAGCGTCACAGTTACAATGCTACCGCTCGCAACATTTCTACCTATTGCGCCCGGAGCAACTACATCAAGCAAGTCAATCGGCATAATGTACGTATCAACAAGGTGACTTAAATCATCCCTAACAACAAAGCCTTCTGGAGCATCAAAGTCGCTACGGTTCGTGACCCTAATCGTATAGAATAGCGCATCTTCTGCTGTATCAAAAATGACATCGTACTCGTTATAACCATTTACTAACTTTTCAAGCTCTAATATTAGTACACGTACTCTGGCATCATCGTAGTAAACTTCATAAACTTCACCATCCGCATCATATTCGAATAAGCGAGCTGTATTTACAATCGCTTGATAGTCAGCTTCTTCATCGACTAGAGAGTCTCCATCTCGTCCTGCTACTACAACAGTCTGGAAAGTAATAACCGCTTCTTCTCCTGCACCTAATACAGGAAAATCGATTCTTAGAATATTTCCAGCTGTCTGTACTGGTTGTTCATATGAACTCACTAACGGTCTAGGTGGAATTGGAGGAGTTATGAAGTTGAACTCTACATCAATATCTTCAACATTTTCATAGAAGCCACTAAAATAGCGTTCGAATAGCCAACTTAAATCATCAATCATCCAAATATCGTAGGCGTTAACTCTACCCTCATTTCTTACTGTGATGGTGTATGTTAAAGTTTCTCCGATGTTTGCAATAACAGAGTCTTGACCGTTTACCAATTTTTCGATGGATAAAATCGGGGCGTATGGGAGGTTGATTAGCCAGAAATATCCGTCTTCATCCTCATCGAAATCTGGTGTAGGTCTGTAATCTTCATCATTTGGATCATCATATATTGTATTGATAGTAACAACGCCATAAGCATCTATTTCAATCTCCCAGTGTCCAGTTGGTGTCATAAAGTAAAATGGCTCATCTGGTGCTTGTACTTCATCTAAGCGATATGTACAACCTGCCCAAAGGTGTTCAAAGCTTATTAGACCATTTGCACCTGAAGTTGCTTCATGATATGCTGGGTCATCCATTGGTGGACACTGAGGTGTTCCATCTGATATTCTTCGCAATGTGAATTGAGCATCTCGCAATGGCTCTCGTACCATTTCACCATCAACTCTGGTGTTGAAAAACTTAGTAAACTCAAAACTAGCTCGCTCGTTCAACACTCGCCAAGGATCTTGTCCAAACACTGGTGTATCATCTGTTTTTGGTTCGATTGATGTTATCTCGCCATCAAGACCTACAGTTACTTCCCATTCCCAGTAGCCTGCTGGTGGTAAAACAAATCCGCCAGGGGGGGCTCCTATTTCTCTCAAACGATACGTTCCACCCGGCAACAAGCCTGTAAACGAAACCGTACCTGCTGGTGGATCATTAGGGTCTGTTGAAACAGAAGTAGTTGTTCCAGAATACGTTTGACCGAATGTAGCATCTGGAATAATTATATTCGACATGCGCGTCAATTCAAACAATGCACCTGGTACCGCTGCATTGAAGTAATCGATTTTTCCAATTTCCAATTCAGTGGGGATAAGGAACTGACCTGTAGAGGTACTTGTGATGTTAGGGTCATTTGCAAATTGCCCTGGTGTGTTTTCTCTTACCGTAACGCTCACATTATATAAACCGGGAGGTAGATTGTTAGGAACACTAAACGTATCAGTAATATAACCATTGTCGCCCACGCCATTAATAGTACCACTATGAATAGGAGCACCCGCACCCGTTTCTACGTTGTAAATAATAAAGTCAACGAAATATTCGTGGAAAGCATGAACGGTATTTCCGCCACCATGTGGGCTAGTTGTATTCCGTCCTGTTGGCGGACGACCAACGGTTACCGTATCTGGATTAATCGGCACATCTCCCTGTCGTTGAGGTAATCGGTTAGGATAATTATGATCGCTATGTGAAAAATCCCGATTATTAAGAGGATGGAGGATGCCTTCAGTGTTAACACCACCATCAATCTGTACAAACGAACTCGTTCTTTGAACTATGAAATTAAAAGAGGCAGCGTGTGGAAGTTGCCATTCGTAAAAAGTATCACCAACATTTGCACCATTTATATTAAGTTCTTCAATACCCAAAGATGACAAACTGATATCACACACTTCAGAAGACATACTCCCTCCAGCACTCAGAAAATGCCTTGTACTACGTGCTCCAATTCCCATTGTATACTGACCCTCATCAACTAATTCTGTAAATGAAAGTCCTGCGTAAAACCAATCGCCAGCACCCGGTGCAAGAAAGTACGTACTTAGTGAAGCTGATGGAAACGTATAGCCAAAAGCAAGTCTACAGTTATTAAACCCATCATAGTATATCGGGTGTCGAAAGCGCAGTTGCACCGGATTTGCTACAAATGATCCATTAACCACAGCACCTACCCACTCAATAGTGAAGTCGTTCATATTTATATTCCTTGGCATAATCCCAATAAACCCATCCTCAGGTAAATCCAAGTCTTCCTCATCAGAAGAATCATCTCCATCATCACCTTCTGCATCAGGTTGTTCCAAAAGATACTCATCTTCTACCTCAGTTTCAGGTTCAGTCTCTTCCACAGGATAATCCTCACCATCAGCATCCTCTGGAATATCATACTCTTCCTCAACTACAGGAGGAACAGTCTCTTCCTCATAATCATCTTCTACCTCAACATCGACACTATAATCATCATAATCATATTCCGCTGTTACCGGCACAAGATCTCGTGTCAATACACCTGCTGTCGCGTGTGGCGTATATAATGTTGAAAAGATAATTACCATTGATAGGATTACTTTTAACACTTTATACTTCTTTATGTTCAATCTTTTTTGTCTGCTCTTTTTTAGTCTTTGATGACTTTTACTTCTCATGTTTAACACGCCCTTTTTATTAGCCATTTGTTATTTCGCTTCGGGTGTTGCATCTTAGGATTTAGTTAGCTAATCCTTAGGACTTAGTTAGCTAATCCTTACACCGTCTTAATCAATTACAAATGGTTGTTTCTCCTTATTATATGTTATTATTTTATTTGGTTATATTTTTTAGTGAAATCCCTCCTATCTATTATTACTCTGAAACGAAAGTGTGCACTTTTGTCTTGAAGATTTGATGCTAATTTTCAAGAAAATTCGATTGGGTTGATGAAATTTGCGTTTTCCAAGTGCGCCGATTCATTCTTCATCATGTGCGGTTTTCAGGTGCGTAGTTCCATTGTACACCAAGTGCGCTTTTTTGTATAGTAGGGAAATGCATTTTTCAGAGAAGAATATCATGTTTATTATTTTATTCAGCTAGAATAGGGTTGATTTTAAAATTAAAAGTCAAAATATGACAAAAATATATCTTTTCGGATATGAGCCCTTTGAAATAGTAGCCGAAGATTTCAAGAAGAAATAATAATAATATTGAGGATCTCAATTCTGTAAGGATTTTTTGAATTTTTGAAGTTCTCGAGTAACATTTTTCAAATAAAAAATCGAGCAAGAGCTCGACGGTTGATTTTATAAAAAATGGGTTTTGACTCGGTTCCAGAATAGACCACCATTTCGCTTGACAAATTGAACATTCTTATCCGACAAGTTAATATGAATTGCAGTTAAGGAGGAAATGTTTAACTCTAGATGATCTTGTGTGAGGGTCATGCCATCCCAATTTTCTGATTCCAGGTGGAGTTTTTGCTCTTTGGGGATGATAAGAGGAGAACCGATGGTGCGGTAGGCGTTGCTATTGATTGATGCAATCTCTGTGAATTGATAAGCAGGGAGGCTTGGGTAGATGAGGGCACCTCCAAGGGCTTTATTATAGGCGGTACTGCCTGTTGGCGTGCTGACGCAGATGCCTGTTCCCCTGAAGGATTCTAAAAACATATCGTTGATTTTTATATCTAGATGCTGTGTCCGTTTGGCGTTAATAATGGTGAATTCATTTAGAGCAAATCTAGAGCGCGTCAAACTACCTGCACAAAGCCTAGCTTCTAGTAGTGGATACTTGTAGGTTTGAATGTCTTGAGTCGTAATGAAATCAGTCATTTCATCCAATTCTTCAGGAAGCCAATCGGTATAATAACCTAAATGACCAGTGTGAATGCCGATAAATTTTACTGTATCTAATTTATCTGCATCTAAGTAATGATGAATGGCTCTTAGTACTGTACCATCTCCCCCGATGGTAAATACCAAATCTGGGTCATCTGGATCATTCATAAAATTGTTTTGAGTCAATTGTTGCACCAGTTTTTCCTTAATGAGATTATTTCGTGGTGAATCGAATGTGAATACTGAAAATTTCATATGGCACCTCCATTAGCATGATAAAGCAAATCCGATTATTGTAGGGAAGCTTCTTTACATAAGCTCGTTTATTGCAAATTTACACATCTTATAAGTGGATATGCTCTAAAGTTATTATGACCATTTTCAGCTAGAATGTCAATAGAAAATAGTAACATCATCACTTTTGCCAACTCTTTAACAATAGACAACTTTTCAATCTCTTTCATCTGTGCCAAATCCAGATCATGTAAATTATAATTTTTCCAACTTTTTTGACGATTTGCACGAATACCTATCAGTAGGGAGTAAAACTCTAACTAAACAAACTCTAACTAAACAAAATAACACGAAAAAACGTATCAAAATCATTTTCTAATATTATAGTCTTGGAAAAAATTTAACAAAAAGTGACAATAAGACAGAAAATCCGTATTTCCTATACGAAACTCTTCAAGAAAAGTGGACACAATACGATTAAAATGGTATACTTAAATGTGGTTTAGGCTCATAATAAAGAGTAGAAGACAAAAATAAATATAATATTAGTAATGAGGCGCAGATGCATAAGGGTAATAGCCCCATGTAACGAGTTAGCGCAAGAAGCAGGTGTTCAATTAAATGGGATTTATGCAAAAAATATTTGGTAAGCCAGAAGAGGCAGAAATAAAAAAATCGCCCCAAAAAGCAGATGCCAAGAATAAAACTAAGACGGCAACCTCACAAAAAAGCGTTCAAGGGATCCGTCAATCACAAAATAAAAAAAACAATCTTCAAAACAAAAATAATACAAATCCAGCAAAAGGACAAATCCAGCAAAAAAAGAATCCAAATAAACCAAAAGCGAAAAATCAACAAAGAAATAACGCCACTATTAAAAATACCAATCCTCAAAACAATCAGAAACAAACACCTGTAGAGTCACAAAACAGCCAAGCAGAGGTTCAAAAAATAGCCAAAGCAAAAGAGGTGTTTTTTAAGGAAGAAGATAAAGAAGTATCAACAGGCACAAAACAACCTCAAAACAATACTTTAACTCATCCCAAAAAGCCACCTCAATCAGCAGCAGGGAACAGACAAAAGAAATCTCGGAATCAATCTAAAAAGGCAAAACAAGCCCAACGATTAAGAGAAAGACAAGAATATCAGAGAAGACAAGCCGCACTTCGAGCAGAGCATAACAAAACAATCACGCCAATAGCAGAAGACCAAAAAATGAGTACGCAACCCGAACCACAGGTAGAGGCAAAGTTGGAAGAGCAGAATGCGCAGGTAGTCACTAAGGCAGTTAAATCTGAGTCAACAGTAAAAGAAAAGACTGTTGAGGTATTAGAAGATAAGCCAACTGCTCCAAAAAAAGAAAATAATAAAAAGAAGCTTCAAAAAATAAATAACTCAGAATCCAAGAAGAAAGAAGCGGTAACTAAGATAGAATTAAAGCCTGAGTTAGATATCGTCATACCCCTCCATGAACCATCTGCTGATGAAGTTGATATCAAAAAGTCTAAAAAGCAAGCAATAGCAGAAAAACTTCCGAAGAATGAAACATCTAAGAAAAAGCCTAAAAAACCAACTATTGAAAATGATTCTAACATAAAAAAAGAAACAACAGAATCAATTGCTAAAGATGTTGCTGTACCATTCCACGAGGTTTCTAGCAAAAAAGCTGATGATGAAAAGCCTAAAAAGAAAAAACAGAAACCAATAGCAGAAAGTGCACCGGATGCGCTCGTTGCTAAGAAAGAAACGAAACCGACTACGCCCAAACAGAAGCAACAAGTATCGAACAAGGCAGAGCAACCAACTAAGGAAGTAGTTGAGATTAACGAAGTTGATGTTAGTGAAATAAATACTCACGAACAACCAGATATGAAAAAATCTGAGAAAAAGCCAAAGAATCTATCAACTGAAAAAGATGCTGATGCTAAGAAAGTAACTGTTAAAAAAGTAGCCAAGAAAGAGACTAACAAAGAAAAAGTAGTTGAGAAAGCTAAATCTAATAATACATCTGAGAAAAAATCTAAAGACAGTGATGAGAACCTTAAAGAAAAAAAGCCAAAGAAGAAGAGTAGTGACAAGTCATCAAGCAACAAAAAATCAAAAAAAACTGGTACAAATAAAAAAATAGATAAAAAATCACCTTCCAAAGACTCAAAAAAGAAAGCTAAAAAATCAAAGCCTAAAGAGATTATCATAGAGCCAGACCCTTCTATCGAACCAACATTTCCCAATGATTACCCTGTGATGAATAATCATCGGGTTCAAAGCTTTAGAGAATCAAATATTAAAGTAGAACTATCTTATGTGACTAAAAAGCATGATGTATACGAAAAGAGATCTGACCGTCTGCGAGATTTTCTATTGATGAAGAAGTCAGAGATCTCACAGTTTTGGTCTTTGAAAGGTGTCTCTTTCCAAGTGAAAGCAGGAGAATCTGTTGGTATCATAGGGGTCAATGGGTCTGGAAAATCAACATTGGCCAATATTATTGCTGGTGCGCTTAAACCTACAACTGGAGAAGTAAGAGTCAACGGTGAAGTATCTATCATTAGTATTTCTTCTGGACTTAAAGGAGAGTTGACAGGTCTTGAAAATATTAAGTTTAAACTATTAATGTCGGGTTATAGTGATAAGGAAATTGAAGATTTATTAGAAGACATTATTTCTTTTTCAGAACTTGGAAAGCAAATTAATCAACCTTATAAAAGTTATTCTAGTGGAATGAAATCTAGACTTGGTTTTGCAATTATGATTCATATGAGTCCAGACGTTATGATTGTGGATGAGGCATTGGCTGTTGGTGATGGAACTTTTAAAAGGAAATGTGAAGAACGAATCAATGCCTTTAAAGAACAAGGAAAAACCTTTATTATGGTCAGTCATAGTCTGAAAGATATAGAAAGACTATGTGAAAAAACAGCATGGATTCATTATGGTGAATTGAGACAGTTTGATGACTCTACACCTGTAGTTATCGCTTACAGAAAATATACTAAATGGTTTGAAAGTCTAGATGAAGAGCAAAAGAATAAGGCAGTGAATGAAAAAAGAGAAGAGAGAATGAATTTTAATGTGGAACGATATTATCAAATAGCAATAAATACAGCTTTCTCAGATGCACACAAAAAGAAACTTGAGCGATTATTTTTAAGAAATGATACATTGAAAAAAATGAGTAGGCCAGTTCAAATTCTTAATATTTTCCTTTTACTCATCATGTCGCTTTTAATTGCTAGAGAAATACAATTGGTAATTATCTATTGGAGGGACTTTCATGCAGCACAACTCTAGTTTAATTCTGAAAAATAAGGAGCTTAAAAAACATGGATAAAATATGGTTTCTTTTAAAAGAACAGTTTGAATATCTAAATATTATTTTTCGGATAGCCAAGTATGAGAACAAGGCATCTTATCAAGAACATCATTTAGGAGTGGCGTGGGAAATTTTAAATCCGCTTCTTCAAGTTACAGTCTTTTATATCATTTTCGGCATTGGTATGAGAGAGGGGGAAGATGTTAATGGTGTTCCCTTTCTTGTTTTTTTAATAACAGGTCAAGCCTCATGGATGTTTTTAAGTTCATGTGTAGTACAAGGGAGCAGTAGTATTAAAGGGAAATTAAGTTTGGCTCATAAAATGAATTTCCCCTTGAGTATTTTACCTACAATTTTTATAGCTAAAAATCTCAAAGCATTCTTTGTGAAAGTATTAATCAGTGTGATTACTGCTGCTTTTTTCGGAATTTTCCCGACAATTCATTGGTTACAATTTATTTACTATTTTGTTGCTATGCTTGTATTTTTAATGTTTGTAAGCTTTTTTACGTCAACGGTTAGTATTTTGTTTTTGGATTTTCAGTTTATTCTAGCAACAATTATGCGATTGATTTTTTTTACTGTGGGAATCATGTTTCCTTTGGAAGAATTGCGCGGAAGAATGGGAGCATTGTTTAGGTTGAATCCGTTTCACTATATTGTCAGTGGCTTTCGAAATGTCCTTTTATATCAAGAGAGTATTGGGGGACGTGGAAATCAAACCCTATTCTTCTGGGCATTCACTTTATTTATTGGTTTAGTTGGTGCACACTTACATTTAAAATTTAGAGAGAAATTCACAGATTTCACATAACAATAAGAATATAGGTGTTAAAATGAATAAGTTTACCTGGCTCTTCGGCGAAAACGAAGGTAAAACAATGAATAACAATTCATTTTATTTCTGGCAACATATCACAAGCAAGAGCTCAGAAATAGAATCTTATTTTGTTGTTGCCAAAAATTCACAAAATACTTTAAAAATTCAAAAACTATCACCTGAATTGCAAAAAAGTGTCGTTTTTAAAAATAGTAAAAAACATATTCAGATCTATCAGAAATCTGATATGTTTTTTGTTACACTAAGCTACAAAGATATTACCCCTCTTCCATACTTTCAATTAGCTAGGCGGATCAAAAAACCAATTATTTATCTCCAACATGGCACACTCGGAATCAAAAAAATCAGCTACACAGGGAAGAGTTATTGGAACAATATGTTCAGATTTTTAACCTATAATCCCCTTATAAAAGAAAGAATGATAAACGAGCATGGATTCAAAGATTATCAAATTCATTTTGCAGCTGTGCATCCTAGATATAAAAAATTGGTTGAATTAAACAAAGCTGAACATGAGAAAAAACAAATTTTTTGGTTTATCACTTGGCGTGAACAACTGAAAAGTGAAATGAATCAGCTTGTAGGTCAAATTCTGAGAATCGGAAATAATGCAGATTTGAGACAGCATTTAGAGACGAAAAACAAATCTCTTAAGATCTGTCTACATCCATTTTTTCCAAAAAATATCCATAAGTCCATTCAAGCAGAATTAATAAGTGAACGCGTGAAAATTGCTCATGCTGACCAGATTGAAGTGATTGAAGAAATAGCTAACAGCTGCTCTCTGATCACAGATTACTCTTCCTTAGGATTTGATTTCACATTCTTGAAAAAACCTGTCTACATTTATCAATTTGATCAAGAAAGCTATGTACAAGGCCGAGATGTTTATTGTGATGTGGCAAGCGAGTTTGCAAACATTAATTGTAAAAATCCAGGGGATCTGATCACCAAGATATCTGCTGAAGAATCAATGCTAAATTCGTTTTTCGCTGAAAGACTCCCCTCCACTCTAGATTTGGAGGCGGTAAAAAAAGGTGTATATATCGACCAACTGTATCAGACATTTTCACAAATACAAAAAAGCATGGTTAGTATTATGATATTTAATGAAGACAGCCGTGAATATGGCATAAGGGTAGCTAGAATACTACTGGAACGTGGTTATCTAATAGAGATGCTTGTATTAAGCGGTTCGTGGTTAGAAAGCTATCCACCAGGCCTCAATGTAAGTTTTATTTTCAAAAACCATTCTGTGAATCCACTAGATGAGCTTAAGCAGATGCTATTTTCCAAGAATAAAAATTTCATTGATGAAAAAGTAAAACAGTTTTTTAAGACTTCAAAAAGTAAGACAGTGCTATTGAATGCTGAAGAATACTATCCGATCATTCATCAAGCTAAAAGTGATCAAAAGAGAACTCAAATTTTATGTAAAAGACTCTCTAATGAAGAATTGTATGAATTATTTCCACAAATCCTAGGAGGTATTGGCTAAATGAAAATCACATTTTTTGTCTATAGTATTTATGGCATGGGCGGAACAGTGCGAGCCACAGTCAACACTGCCAACTTTTTAGTGAAAGAAGGATATGCGGTGGAGATTGTGTCTGTTAAGCGGACTCATGATAACCCCCTATTTGACATTGATTATAATGTTAAGCTATCGTGGCTCTTTGATGCTCGTCAGGATGGTTTATTTTGGAAGAAGGTTTTTCGAAAAATAGCTTCTTATTTTCCGAGTCGATTAATTGATTCGACGGAGGATTTATATAAGCATTTTAATTTGTTTATTGATCGATTAATTATTAGAAGAATGAGAAAAATAACTGAGGGAGCAGTGATTACAACTATCCCATCATTTAATATGGCACAAGTGAAGTATGTGCCTAATCAAGTGATTAAGATCGGGCAAGAGCATAAAGACTTTGTGGTTCACGATGTAATTTTACAACAAAAGATTAAAGAAACTTATCACGGTTTGGATGCGCTCGTATGTCTGACTGAAAAAGAGAAAGAAAGATATCAGTCATTTTTACCAGAATCGGTGGTCGTGGCTCGAATTGCAAATGCTATACAGGGCTCGACTGAGCGAAGCGATTTAAGTAATAAAATCATAATATCTGCCGGCAGATTTGAACATGAGAAAGGTTATGATCTTTTGATCGAAGCATTTGAAAAGGTTGTATCTGAGTTTCCAGATTGGCAGCTTAAAATGTTTGGAAGAGGTTTTGCTGAACAGAAGTTAAGGGATATGATTAAGGAGAAAGGTTTAACAGAACAGATTTTAATCCGCCCTATTACAAAGAA
>Ga0131853_10001661_pt1 | contig 39829 bp, 24 predicted proteins | sample TergutLab28metaG_FD_92764 | JGI IMG/M metagenome (GOLD analysis project Ga0131853, IMG submission 92764) | Labiotermes labralis P1 segment gut microbial communities from Petit-Saut dam, French Guiana - Lab288 P1 (version 2) (version 2) | ecosystem: Host-associated > Arthropoda: Insects >...
AAGAAGCCCCCACTTTTCTCTGGCCATTATCTCCGTAACCGTTCAACTTTGGATATAGGTGTTTTGGGTTATATCGGTATACTTTAACATAAGGAACACCCTCCCAAAGTCTGGCACATTCCTTCTGGGACACCCTGTATATATATAATCTCCCAAAAATTATGGATAAACTCTCATACACCATATTATATGCCGATGACACTAATATTATAGTAACAGCTACTAAGTATAATGACTTACAGAAATGTAACTCTTCAGCTCATTGCTAAATGGTTTCAAATAAACCAGCTTGTATTGAATAAGAAAAAACATTTGCAATTAATTTTTAATTGGCTACAACTCTGACTCATACACTAAATATAATACTGATAATCAGAATCTTACTCTTACAGAATCAATTAAATTCTTGGTTATGCGTTTAGATAGCAATTTTTCATGGATACTCCACATGGAAAAATTATTGAAGAAACTGAATATAGAATGTTATATGATGAGGAATTTATTTTACTGTCTGAATCTACCTCATTAAAGATAATTTATTTCACATATTTTCAGTCATTGTTGCAATTTGGGATAATTTTCTGGGGCACAACTATAAACCTAAGTAAGGCCCTTATATTGCAAAAGAGAATAATGAGAGTGATGTTGGGATTAAGACAAAGGACATCTTGTAGAGAGAAATTTAAGAAATTGTATGTATTAACTGTACCAAGTTTGTATGGGCTTATTCTTGAAATGATGATGTTTGTCATTAAAAATCCTGAAAAGTACCAAACTAATGATTCAATTCATAGCAAAGATATGAGACAAATATAAACCAACTTCATTTACAATCAGTAAGTCTATATTCAGTCCAAAAGGGTGTCTGCTATTTCTCAATAACAATATTTAATAAACATTTACCATACATTGTACAACTATGTGAAAATACAGTGGCCTTCAAGAAACCTCTAAAAAAATTCCTATAAAAATGCCTGTTATTCAGTAAGTGAATTTATGTCAGGTAATCACTATGAAGAACAGTTCAAATTTTAAGGAAGGTAAGATTATGAACAAGAGTAAAAAATAATTTTCTCCATATTACATAATATAAGCTAAATTTTAGACACAATAATTTGTAATAATTTGTATTATTTGTATTGTAAACTGGACATAACTGTTGGACTATGACAAAATTGTATTGTGTTGTATTATATTGACCAATTTCATATTCAATTCAACTTAGTTCAAATAATGGATCTGTGAAATGTGAATTATATATATATGTGTGTGTGTGTGTCACAAATGTGGGATGTAGAAATGCAAATATTTAAATCAGAAAAGCTGAAAGAAATAGACCACTGTAGAGGCCTGGGCGTGGACAGAAGCATATTACTTATATTATGAATCTCAAAGAAACAGAATGGCAGCATAAGATGGCATTCAATTTGTCCAATTTATGAACCAGTGGTGAGTTTTTGTGATTACACAATTAAGCTTCAAGTACCAAAGAAGGCAGGGAAATTCCATGACCAATGAGTGTGTCTGTGCTTGTCAAGGACTGCTGAGTGAAGACATTGTGAGCATTACACATTTGTGCAGCGATGATGTGGGCATTACATGTTTGTGCTGTGATTGTCAGCATTATATGTGGACATTCTCATAGCCACGTTGTTGAACATTCAAGTTTTCTGAGATGTTATGAAGTGCCATTGTTTGAAGGATTGTAGTGCCTTCAAAACACCGAAACTACAAACACTATGACACAGCATAATATCTCAAAAGACTTTTAATCTTCAATGTAGTACAACTCAGAACTTTCACCAGTGCAATTTGTGCATCACTGTTTGTCACTGAATGGACCAGTTAATGTACCAGTGCCTTCTTATCATGTGCAGTCCCTGCTTATTTCTTTACTGCAGTGTATATTCTAAGATCTGCCTTTTTCTGGTATATTACACGGTATGGAGTGGTAATATCCCAGAATATAGAGCTTATCCACATCATGGCAGAAGTCTGAAATCACACAGTGTATATTCTATTTACACAAGCTGTCTCACAAGATTTCACTCTCACAGTTTGCACATTACAAGTTCTGATGACCACTCTTTGTTCAGTCATGGACAGATGACTGTGCAGTTTGCATACGTGAAAAGGTATGCAAAGTAACATGATTGAGTGATACCAGAAATAACCAAAAGATTTTGGTTGTACAGTCTCTCTGTGACACGTGCCCACTAGCTCAAATTTGAAAGCAAATGCCCATGCCATCAAATTTAGATTACTTGGACATTTTTTAAGAAACCTGTCACTGCATATGATAATTCTGTGACTCTTAATGCATGTTTAAGTACCATAAATGGTTTATGTAAATAGCAACTTAATTACTGGATTACACTGAAGTGGTTTCTAAGGGTTGTGTTAAAGATCATAATATCTAACCTTGTCCTCAGACTGCTGTAGATGGAGGTACATGTGTGACAAGTGCTAATGCTGAAGGTGGAGTGTGTGTTCCTCTGCCACAATGTGTACTACGAGTATTCAAACAGGACTTGGACATATACCTGAAACAGTACTTCTGTAAACGTGGCAGGTAATTTTGATTTTTACGCAGTTTCTAAACATATCTGGCAAATATACATGTTGAACACTGGTGTCCTAGAACATACTGTAATTGTTGTTCCACTAACTACTGACTGCAACATAACAGAAGGAGGGTGGCATAGTTTGGTCAGTAGAGAGACTGGGCTGTGGCCTGGAAAACCAGGGTTCAGTTACCAATATGAACAAAGACTGTCCTCCTGTCCCGCCTCCACCACATCCAGACCAGCTGTGGAGCCCTCCCAGCCTCCAATCCAATGGGTACTGGTGGTTATTTCCCTTGAAGTAAAGTAGCTGAAGCATGAGACAGTGCTAAACATGCACTCCCTCATACCCGTTCACAATATTGTGCTTAATTAAGCACAACAATCACTTTACCAGCACACTAACATGAGGTCAAATCATAGCAGTACTGTGTGGGATATGATGATTCTGATTCACTTCAGTGTTAAGCATCCTTAATTATTATACATATGTTTTTTAAGTGTAATGTTACCAGGTCAGTTGTTCTTATTACCATTTTTAACCTTGCACTCCTGTCAAGTCTCCTTCCTTGTCCTTAATGATTCAAGTACTTTTATCAAGAAAAATATGAGCGGTTTTATTAGCATGTTCTAATTCAATGCCCAATTTCATATTAAGCTGTAATTGCATTGCCTCCTTCTGGTGTGTCCAAATGCAAAATAATTACAGGTTGCAATCTGTGGAAGTGGTTGGGGGTGTAAGTGCACATATGAGATAACTATGACAGCTATAATACAAGCAATAACAGTTTAATATATCACAAATATAAAAGAAAAATGCACAAATAACTACTTACATATGCATTAATTGATAGTTATAAAACCCTGTTTCTGCAAGCACGTGCAGATAGATTTATTCATACACAAAATGCTCCATGCCCAGTCAAATTTACACACACGACAATTAAAGAAGACCCAAAATAAATTAACCTGCTTGATGTTGCAGGATATATAATGACTAAAATAATAACTCTAGGACTATTCCTCTTTTGGCCTGGCCCAGTCATACTCCAAAACATAATTTAGAACCATAATCTAGAAACCACTGCACATATTTTGTTGCTGGCTAGATTCCAAAACCAGAATGTCTGTGTTCTGTAATTAACATCCTAAATTAGCACCCTGTCCAGAAGTTTCACTTACACTACACAACACTCAGGGACTGTGAAAACACATCGAAACTCAACATCCTGCAACTTTTCCAGGGCTTGATTCTCAATCACTAAAGCATAGGAAAGCAATAAAAAAAAAATGTTCATACAAAATTTGTGGACATGTTCAAAATTTGTCATCATACCAATTTCAAGAGGAAAGTCAAGGTCATTTTCAGTGGCCGAACAGCACTATGCAAGGAGCGTATTTTGGATCATTCAAACATTGGGATCACTAACTAGAATCCTACTTGGACTCTTGGTGTCCACATTCTTCTGTTTTGTTTTTCCATGTAGGTAGAGATCATGTAAGGAAGTGTTCATGTGGCTTGCTGTTCACACAATCCTTTGAATTAGTTACATGTATTATTTATAATGCATCCAGAAAATATGTTAAATGGTATGTGTTTGTGGATAAAACTCCCAAACAGTTTAGTTAGAGGGTTTTGAGATTTCAGACTCAGAGATATGCAGATCCTTTAAAACATATTTACAGATAAATGTGGGATTTTGCATATCAATATGGCTGAAATCAGCTATGGATGTGAATTATAACCAGATTCTATGTTCTCTGCACAGATTGGCTGGTGTATGTTGTCCAGACCACCTGTACAGCCAGAAAACCGTGACAACAGAAAAGACGTATGACACAACCATTGTTGTGAAATAAGTTCCTAAGCACTAAATTAATAGCTCTTTAGGCTATACAAAGAGAGATTTAGGAGCCTGTTTTGTAATGCAGTTTCCTGGTATCATTAATTGTACACTGTTACAACAATGTAAATAAAATTGTACCAAGGAAAGTGTCAGTTATTCATCATTCATTTCTACTACAAATGCCTGTGACATGTGTAATGGAAGCCTCACTTCAAGAAGTAATTTAGGTGATTAGATCATATATTGCAGGATAGTATAAAAGTGAATCTTACAAACATTTTGGACGTTCATAGCTGAGGATGGGGTTCAATATCTGACTTCGCTCAGCCATGAACATTCAGAGTCCATAACAATAGAGCATTTGTAAATCATTTAAACATAAAATGCACAAGGAAGGCCTTCCTGGAAGAATTAATTTTACTCTGAGGTTTAACTAACTCTACTGAGCAGAGTCCCTCTAGATCAGCCAATATGTCCTCAGCTAGTCAAAAAATCATTTGAATTCTTAGGAAATACAGGCTCATTACTGTCTCCACTTCCGCCTATTTGTCTAACTCATAACCTTCTGCCAGGCTACATGGTGTCACATTGCAGATGACAACAATCTTTATAGTCCCCTTTATGGCAACTTCAAATCTCCCAGGAATGCTTCAGTTTTAACCTTTCATTTTCAGAGGCATGCTGTTATGCACAAATGAGACTTTGCTTATTTCCTTCTATAGCACATCTAAAAATCATTCGTAATGCAAAACAGGCCATCAGTATTCCATATTATATGGAGCAGGTCTTGTGGGAAGATGGGTAGAAATTAAGCCTGTGTATGAATATATGTGTTACACTGAAATGTACACATGTACATTGTATATATATTTTTAACGTAATAAAAGTGGAGAGATGTCTTCTCCCTCCAGTATTTAGTTTCTGTTTACATTCTTTGTTCTTGCATAATTGGTCTGATGATGACCTGTACCCAAGGTTGAAACTAGTAGCCAGACAAACAATCACATGAAGAGTGTGTTGTGTGTGAATGAAAACATCGATATACATTTTGCCACATTACTTTTAAACAACTAATTCAGCTTGAAACACAAATGATCTATCGAAAACAAACAAAATTGCAGCAGACAGCAATCATGTTTTATCTTGGCTTCACACTTTGCTCCTCAGTCAGTATAGTAATTAGGCTATAGACTGGATGTCAAGGATTTGATTCCTGCAAGTGCCAAAGATCTACCCCTTGCCAATTTCCATATTGACTGTGGGTTCCACCAATCTTCCTAGCTGATTGGTTCCAGGAAGGGCACTCACCTTGAAGGTAAAGTGGATGGAACGTGATGCTGACAGCACATTTTTGTATAGTACTGATGTTAATGTGGAGCTACTCTTCTACCCACACACACATAATTGTCTGCAGTTCTTAATTAAGCACAGTACAATTTCACCTTTGGAGACCAATTTAACCATTTCTGCATCCTAACAGAATAAATTGTGCCAAAACTTCCACATTCAGGAAGAACACAGAGGCCTTTCACTTCCATGGTAGAATATGTTGTGACCAAGCTTCATCATGTTCATATGCATGCATATGTAGTTGGGCCATGCTGTTCAACCCATAGATGAAACAGCTTCAACAGCCATCAGGTCTGTGAAACAAATGCCATGCAGCAGGAACATTCTTCACCTACTCATAAGAATTTTGTGAAGCAAGTGATTTTATTGTTGTACTTGAGGAATACAGCAAGAATGACAATTCACTTGACCCATGGATATATGAATATGGAAGAATGAAGTTCTGTAATGATGCTGATAAAAAGAAAACTGTCTTACCAACATCAATAGCTCAAGGGAAAACAATGGGAATGACAAAAAGTGGGTTCCAGCAGTAAACTATAGGCAACCTCCAATGTTTTTGCATGCTGTAGGGCCCCTTCATGACCTTCCAACTTGCAGTGCAAAGAAAGATTAACTTTCCCTCATTCTGGATGACAAATTTTATGAATGGGTTACTCATAAACCAACAAATAAGTCTCTAATTAGCAGAATGATGTATCACATACATGCTAGTGAAATTCAAGCATATGTTGACATACTGATTAACATGGGACTTGGTTGAGCAGCCAGAAATGTGTGACTACTTTCAAAGAGACTTTCGTTTGCCTCATTGCAGACAAACATTGGCACAGTCTGAAAACACTGGGCAATATCTGCATCTCAGTGGAAATATATGATGGCATAGATGGCTACTTGCTTAAACACAAAATTTATCTAAGGAAAAAGGAGAAGAGAAGTGAACATTTTCTATTCTGAGAGCAAATATTTCTTGAAATGTGTGAAGGATATAGGACAATATCCTCATTTATATTTTGACAAATGCCTTCATCTGCAGAACAAATGAACGTGCTTTTGGTACAGCAAATTTTTGCATGGGGGAAAGCCCCAGCTACAAGAAATGGTTGGTTTGCAGAGTTTATAAACCCTAAATCAATAAACTGAAGAGAATAAGCCAGAAAGCTGGACTATTAAGATGCTACTGCAGTAGTGTGGCAGCACAACCAATTTGTACCGATATGGTCTACACATTCACATCCTAAAATCTTATATCATTGTAGCCATGAAAACAAGAAAGAGTGGGGAGAAAATAGATATTCCATCTCCAGAGGCGGTTGTGAATTCTGCCAGGAGTATGGAACAAAATAATGTAGTAGATCAAAGGAGAGACTATTATGGAATTAGGCAGGCATGCAGGAAGTGGTGGAAGTAGGTTTTCCATTTTGTTTTAAATGAAGCTACAGTGAACAGTTTTATTCTGTGGCTCCAGTACAGAAACAGTCTTATGGAACAGCTAATTGGTGACTATCTTCTTCTTTGTCTTCTATGATGTTAGTCTTTTAAATTTAATCTTGGCCTCCCTTGTGATCCTAGTCCACTATTGTCTGTCTTGAGCTTTGTGCATCCATCTTTTAATTCATAATGTTCTTACATTAGTTTGGACACCAACAAACCATCTTCATTTAGATATACCAATTTTTCACTTTTTATCCAGCTTGGCATTCAAAACCTTCTTTGGTAATCTGAAATCCTCCATTCTAACCATGTGATCCAACCACTCCAATCTTCCAGTTTGAATATCTGATAAAATATTAGGGTCCTTGTATAAATTTTGTGGTTCAAAACTGGTTCTAATTTGCCAAACTCCATTTTCATATATGAGATCATATTTTCCTTTTCCAAGTTATGGGGACAGAAGCAGTTCTGTCAGTAACTGTCCAAACTTTGCTGTGGTATGTGACAACTGGTTTAATGAAGGTTTTATGTCAACTGTAACATCACTGTTATATGAAACAACAGAGCCTAAATATTTAAAACTTGAAACCTCTTCATAGGAGCAAGATATTATTTACCCTATAGGTTCTATTCTTCTTACTTTCCATGTATTTTGTTTTTGTTCTGTTAATTCTCAGTCTGGCTTCTTTTTCTGCTGGCTGCATCTGGGAAACTACTGAATTTAAACTTTTAATATATTGGGGAGTAATATTAGAATGTACACATAGATGTTCAATATTCTTAGCAACTAGAAATGTCATACACTCTTGTTCATTGGGTGGAAGGTGGTTAATAGCTCAAAGCTTATTGCTAAATGCAGATCCAGTGTTTGGTTTTGTGTGTAGGTTGTCTTGGAGGCCTGTGTTAAGTGAAGACATTTTCTCCTGTACTGAATATTTTTGACAGTTGTCACAAATTCAGCATATGTCACATATTGCTTGGATCTATTAAAGAATGTTACACCAGGCTTTATTATTACTTCTCTCATTAATTTAATATTAAGCAGTAATGTAGTTAAGGTACCCTTTCCCATGCCACATTCTAATGAATCATTCTGTAACGTATTCTGTGTTTGAACTTTAATAGTGTTTCAGACAGAGTCATCTGGGCAAATTAATTCGTTTTGTCGGGAATCCAAGTTCTTTCACGGCTTCAAAAATGCATGGTCAATTGATGCCACCAAACGCTTGTTGAATGTCAACATATAAATGACATAGCTGTATATTATGTTAATAAAATTTTTCTATGGTATAATGCAGTGAAAATACAGGATCTGTGATAGCTTGTTATTCATGACAGGCAAACTGATATCAATAAACTACTCTGAACTTTTACTTTGTAAATAATGGACTTCATTTCTCAGTTTCATTTCTACCATTTGTTTCCCATAAATCCTAAATAGGTTTTCTTTGAAAATTTTTTTTTTTACACAGCATATGGTTTTTGCTTTCTTTTACTCATCCACAAGGGCTCAAGTTTTCCTTTGTATGTAGCATCTCTCTTCTAATTTCATTTCATTTGAATTACTTGATTGCAATCTTCATCAAACCACTGGTTTCTTTTCGGTTCAGCAATTCCAATAGTTTCTTCTGTAGCTGCATGTATGCCCTGTTTGATAAATGTCCATCTTGGTCAATGTCATTTTGATCATGAACATTCTGATTGTCAATATGTTCTTCAATGGTTCATTGACAAACCTTAAAAATTGGTCCATCTTTAAATTTCTGTGTATCAAACTTCATGTTCCTTCCACCTGGGGACTTGTTCATGATTTCTATTTTTGATCTACATTTAATTTTAACCATAAAGTGGTCTGAGTCACAGCGCCTCTGAAGCATCTAACATCAATTACATCCGAGATGTGCCTCGTGTCAATCATTGTGTCGGCAATGATTCCTGGTGAGATCATCAGGAGATACCCATGTGTCCTTGCATTTCGTATTTGGAAACATCATACTGCCAATCACATTTCTGGTAACAGCAAGGTCAGCCAGACTTGTCCCATTGTCATTAGACCCATCATGCAAACTGAAATTTCCAGTATTACTTATCGCTGGATCTTTCTTTACCTACATCAGCATTCATGTCTCCAATTATTTTAATGTCATGTTCAATTCTGTGTAAACTCCTAACATTCCATGTTGCCAAATTCCAGTCATTTTTCCATTTTCACAGTGTTCCATTTGCATTGTTGTTTCCTTGAATTATTAGAGCTTTAGGGTACGTTGGGGCTATTCTAATTCCTGGCCACTACATGGAAAAACTTGAGACTCCATATCATATAAGTGAGTATGGAGAAAGCAAAGTTTGCCATGTGATATGTTTCTTTCAAATTGCTTCACTGCTTCATGAAGATCACCAGGTGAATAAAAACTTGTGCTGAATGCATGGTTAAGAAAGAAAAAAAAGGGAGGGGGGGGACCCTCTCTGGCAGTGCAGTTCAAATAGCATAGAAGCTTGGATAGTGTAAGCTTCCATTATGTCATGCTATTCCCTGTCTTAACCACAAACAAAGGCATGTTAAATTACATTTTTCAAGGATGGAAATGATTTGTAAGAATTAAAAAAAGCAGAAAATAATGTGTCATGTTCTGTAAAACATTCATCGTAAAGTGAACTCAGAACTTTTGAGATACTGTGAATTTTATTAAATTAAGTCCGTACCACGTAAGTCAGACATTTAAAGTGAATGTACTCCAAAATAAATTGCTGGTAGTTACAGGCCGGTGTAGTCTTATCTTACAATATGCTGCAATCAGAGGACTATTCTACAGACAAGGTTTTGTTTCATAGTACGGTCTGTGATGGGAAAAAACAGTTGCAGATATAAATTTCTGGAAGTATAAAAACACATTGGCCATATATCGTTTACCCTGCCAGCCCAGTTCCTTTATCAGTATTTCCTATGAAACAGAATGTTTTATAAAAAAATGGCTAACTTGCATCATTAAGGTTGAGGTGTGGATTTAAATGGTCTTGATCTCTCCATCATCATGGTTATTGTATGTCTCATCATCCCGAGCCATTAGTACAATACCAACTGAGGAAGCTAGTTTCTTTTTATATGAAAAATGAACATAAACTGCCAATATATTTCCATGAAAATGTTATTTCAATTCAATTCTTGTACCTTTGTTGATTCTCTATGAAGTTACATGTGGCCACCTCCATATCAAAATGTTATTGCCACTAACATGTACCAGTGCACAAACCATTATGCAGAATAAAAATCAGGCATAATATTAACAACTGAACAGATGTGTCCCATCAAATATGCAAGATTTTGAGCCTTTGCTTTGTAAACTTGTGACTTCATTCACCCTCAGCCCAAGAAATCTAAGGAATCTGGGGAATTGAAGGGTGCAGTACTATGATGTACCTTGTTGTGTATACTTGGGTACTGGTAAAGATCATTCCAAGAGAATGATCTAAATGCTGCAGGTCTCTGACAGCACTGAATGGAACAGCTAATGGAATGTAATGTTGCAGGGCAGAATGGATGCATCATTCATGTCAAAGTGCTGCAAAACCAAAAGATGGCAAATATTTAAATAGCTCAGAGCACCAAAACATCCAGCATCAGGGTTGTATATAAAACAGATACTACTGTGATGTACATGGAATCTGCATGACAGCATACAACATAACCAAACCTGAACATCCAGTATTTATCAATGTAATGCATTCTGTACAAAAATATGCACAAAACTTAAAATTACAATGACATAATAATGCCCTTCATTCACAGAGTAGATGAAGCATGGGTAAGGAGCAGGTATCATATAAACTATAACCTGAAATAGGCTATATGTTAAGTGTTTATTATAAACAGCACCTTATTGTATTACATTGCCTACCAACGGACAGCACTATAAAACATAATAAATACAAATAAAAACCAGCTTTCACACACACTCACACCCTTATTTCAGGTCCCATTCAGTATCACTCCTCTTATAATACTATTTATATACCAAACCAACATACATCTCGTTGAATGCAACTGAGAACAAGTATCTTACCTCCTCAGCTTTGTCACAAGAGATCAAAAGACCTTCCAACATGACAACATTAAATTGGTTTTCTTTCCAAAATTATGTGATAATCACAATTATATGTAAAAATAAAAAAACATTATCATCTTTGTTTGGAATTGATTAGAACCCTCATGAGTATGAAAAACAAAATACTTACAGTAGTATATAAATAACTAAACAGCTTTATTCTACTTCCTTTCATGTGTGTGCAGTGATTAAAAATATGAATCATAATTCAGTGGCATGCACTTTTATAATAGAGCTGCTAAATACAATCCTCCACTTATTTTTTTCCATACTGCCTATAGGGCAGTACTGCTAATATCCAGTGTTCCACTATCATATAAAATAATGTAGAAGAAAACTACAATACTAACATTATGATGCAACAGCCATTCTGCCATAAAGGTACACATATAAGGAACAGTGATGATGAACGTACAATTACACAATTCAAAAACTGAAGCAAAAGAGTTCTTTTTTTATATCCAAACAACTCATTCTTCCTACTAGAAGCACGTAGCATTTGCAAAAAATTCAACATTAAACAAGAAATGTCAAGAGTACCTTTTACTGGGCAAGAAACAAAAATTTGACACATTTTATCTAAAAAAACAGAAAAGTTACACTTTTTGATAATGAATGTTTAAGAATGTGTGACAGTAAAATCACTCTAAACCCAAAGGCAAAAACACAGAGGAGTGTGGAAGTTTTACAAGTCCTATTAGACACACCACCAAATCAATTCATGCTTGGCACAAGAACAACATATAAGGAGTTATGGGTACACTGCATATCAAAATGTAACTTTTCTGTTATCTGTTTCTCTGTTTTTTTTTTTTATCAAACACAGAACTCATATACACCATGAAATTTGCTCTTTACTCCTGCCAATATGTACAGCAGCCACAGCTGGTAGTGATGTGCAAGTACTGAGGTATAGTTTTTGCATACAATTCAAATTGTCATTCCCATTTTTTTTAATTGCTTGAGTAAATTTTAAATGTGTAATATGAGTGGTGTCCTTCCTTGAAGCTGTAACATATTGGGATACGGACAAGAAAAACATACATGCTGATTGAAAAATGGGTACTTCTAATAGCATGGAAAAAAAAAAAATAAAAAAAAAAATAAAAAAAAATATATATATATATAAAGCAATGCAACGTAATAACATTAAGGAAATAAATATTCAGTGTACAAGACAAATTAAATCACAATATTCTGAATGAAGTTAGCATTGCCATACACATTAGTCTTGGGTCCCAAGAAGCCGTGTCTCAGATCTTGGTGCATTCTTGTCGTAATAATCTTGAAATATACATTTCGAGAATGGAAATTATTAGGACTTGGCACAACTATGTTACACAGTCTAATTAATATCTTCAGTGAAAAGTTTATCTTAGTACAGAACAATAACATGCAGTATGCATCAGAAGCTGGAGATGTAAAATTCAAACTCTGATCAAAGTGACAAGTTTCTTTTTTTACTCAAAGGAACATTACATTTATACATACAATTCAATGAAGCCCAAATGCTGAAATGAAGGAAACAAAGTGAACCTGAGTGGCACTGATAAGAAAATGTGTGATCACTCAAGCCAGACTGCCAATGATGAAGTGGAATAAAATATTTGCAAACCAAACCTGAACAGATATTTCACTCATTGCCCCATGATGTGATTGGATCCAGTTCAACACAGTACAAACCAAAAAATCTCATCACACATTCAACAACTTTACAGGCAGGGTCTTTTAGAGTTTTAACAGGTGTGGGCAGAATAATGTAGTGTTAAAAATAAACACATGGCCTCACAAAGAAGTTCATGTAAAGAATTAAGTCAATTTAAATCAATTATGCACAGCATATTATAAGTACCTTCACAAACTTAAAATCATTCACCTGCATTACTAGTATAATATGTAGGTACAACTTCAAATCTGAGGCACATCTGTTGTGTCTGATTTTCTTGAAGCTGGTGCTCATGCAGTAAAAATTAAAAAAAAAATTATACCAGTGCAGATATGGTCCAATACATTGGTTCAGGTGAACAAAAGTCTGAGACTCTAGATCAGGAACACTACTGTACACATTTTGGTATACAACAATCCAGCAGACATTCACTATGAGGTTTTGGCCTAGCCATATGGTGGTCAAACCACTGGTGACCACTGTTGAAATGTTAAAATGTTGCATAAGTAATCTCAGGTAAAGTCATATGGAATGTTAGTGTTGCAAGGTATCACAGCCCTGCTTTCTTAAGAGATCACACTAACGGATTTTTTCTTGTTGGGATTCATCAAGGATGATGCTTACCAGCCACAGTTACCAACTAGGGTGACCATCCATTACGATTTTCATAGGTCAGTCCTGAAAATGCATTTAAAACCCTGTGTCCTGAAACTGGGGTAAAATGTCTTGCAATCAGCCAAAACTCTTTCTCTATAAAATTTAAATGGCATGACCAGTTAGCTGCCAAACTGAGGGTACACTGTACCACTATCTGCACAATGGAGAACTATTGTCCTCCCTCACTCTGCATTTACTCATTCACTGGCCACTGTTACTGCTGTTTATACTCTATGTCATGTATGTGGAACGAGTTGTCTTAATAATGAACTCCTGCTGGAGAAATGGATACAATAAGAGCAATGTGAACTTAATAAAAAGTAAAATCACAGTAAAAATGAATTGTAAATATCCTTGCAAGGACTATTACACATATGTGCTTAAGGAAAAGATACCCTTGAGGCAGCAAAGTCAAACAAAAAATATGATTTGAATTGAAATAATAAACCAAAACTGATAAGCTGAAAATTTTTATTTTTGATTAATCATAAAATGCAACAACACATTTCACTTTAATAGGCACACCAGCTTTACGTGCCTGCATTTTGTAGATTAAATAATAATATTTCAGTTCTTGTACCTTTGTTTTCTTAAAATAATTCCTATTTCTTGCATTGTAAAAGTTTGACATGAAAAATGTTTAAATGATGTGTAATTTGCAATAACAATTATCACATGTAAACTAAAGTTAAACCGCCGCAATGGTAAGAAGTTACTGCCATAAATACCCCACCCCCTGGATGCAGGCACATGTTGTTGGAATGCCCTGCAAAATGGAAGTCAAAAGGTGGTCATCCTATTACCAACAAATGTTACAAAGATGATTTTAGGCTTCCGCCACAACGTAGATGAGGTCTGCGCTCTTCTGGGATATTACACTATAATATCCCAGAAGAGCACAGTTCTCAAATATTACAAAACCAAATGTGCTGAATGCAACATGAAACTGAATACTGCTGGGATGTCTGCCATATTGCTGCTGGTAGTCACATCAAAATTACATAATTGAACCAAAAAATAAATTTCATGCTATATTACAAGGTTGATTGCTTTGTTGTATGTTACAACAGCAGTTTCATGAGTTTTTGAATGTTGTGAAGATACTTTTAACTTTCCCTGTAATAAATATGTAATAAAAACATGCTTTCCTTTATTTAACTACAATAAAACTTAGTAGTTATTAAGCCAGCATAATTAACCAAAGATTTAGAGCTACATATAGATCAGTCATGGTAAACTACATTGTTTGCAGGTCACTTTCTTACAGTCTGCAGTGTGGAATCAGAACTTCATGAATCTTGAAAGATGAGGGGATATGACTGAGGTCTGGATATGCAGACCAACATTTTAATTTTAGGAAAACAGAACCTTTTCACCATGGCAGAAGATACTTGTTCACTGTTTCCAATTCTTTTCTACTTTATCTGATTTGGCAAATCAAATATGATAAAACAATGTACAGCATGGTAGAATGTTACCAACATTTCAGAGGAATATACTGCTTCCTTCTTCAAGGAGGTAGTATGTTCTGCTAAAACACAGTTATCCTTCTGCCAGACTGCACAATATCAAATACCAGTGAATACCACAATCGTAATTGGTAAAAAAGTAATCACGTTTCATTTTGTGTCTCTGGTTCAGCATTCATGATTTCTCAGACCTTTATTTGCAACAACATCATTCAGACTTGAACTGGAATTTGTAGGAGTCCTCAAGTTCGTTCCACAGAATGTACACAGCAAAGCTATGACATATAAATACAATTGTGCAGTGTTGCCATAACAGTAACTACTCTAGAATTACATTTTGTTCTCTTACTCACATGATGAAAGATTGGCACATACAATTGTTTGACCAAACCTTGGTCTAATACCATTACACATATCTCACTATCTGATACTTGAAAAATACAATGTGGTATATAACAGGAAGACCTGGAACAACATAAGCAAACTAACCACATGTCCATCACAATATTCATGTGCTAGCCACTGAAACAATGTAACCACATAAACCAAACAAACCACTTTAATAAAGATGGCAACTGGGGAACTCATTAACCATGGTTTATCATAAGTTACTATCAACCATAATTGACTATCATCTACAACAATCAACCCAGGGTGTGACTCAGGTCACTCACAAGTGTATTATGTACAGCAGATACAAAACAGATAAAAATATCAGAAAATGGTAAAGTGTCATTGAAGTCAACAATACATATAAACACTAACAAGTTAAAGCATGCAGTGAACTAAGGCGTGCTGTATACAGGCTGTCATGATATACCCAAAAACATGGCTGAAATAATTAACAATAATAAAAAGATATAACCAATACTAAAAGCTTTGGATAGAACCCATCTCACAAACAAATGCACTTATCCCAAACAAAGTGTTCAAATACTTGTACCCCCAAATGGCTGGAATAACTAAGAATGCATGGGGGGGGGGGGAAGAGTGGAATGAGATTTTACACAAAATATTGCAGATACCAAGATTAGTCACACTACTCAAGTGAAGTTATGGTTACAGACATGGAAATGAGTCAGTATGCCCTTCTGTAGGGCTGGTAAGTACATTTGGTACAGTCAACAGGTGGAGAAAGATGTAAGTTTGATGCAAGAGTATGATTTTATAACCTACACAGAATAATATGGATTGCATGAAGACTGAAGGGAAGGAAATGATGATGACACTGTCCCTCAGGAACAGAAAATCAATGGGGCTTGGTTTTATCTAAATGGATATACATGTACGATTAAACGAAGTGAGCAATTCTGAAAGCAGAAAAGCCAGATTCCATACAATAAGTTAAATTCCAGGATGTAAATACAGGTTATTTGATATGCCCTGACTGTGAGAAAATTATAGTTGCCCTATTTTAAGGAAATACAAATAATTTTAAGAGCTATGCAGGGCAGGTGCCTCATGAAATCCAATAACCATCACCCTTACAATGCTGTACAACAGCCCAGCTCAATGAATCAGAAAAGTGGCAACCAACCCAAAGAGTAAGCAGCAGAAAGACTATAACCTAGCAGTCACAAAATATCCCCCCATTATAACTCACCCTTATTTCAACTTCATCATACCTCCCATGTGGACAGGGCAGGTCTTAAACAAGGATCAACTTAATGAGAGAAAAAAACAATGTATCCACATGCATCAGCAAGTCCTATGTTACATAAACACAAACCACATTAAAATAAAAAAAAGGTAAAAACATACATTAATGAACATTGGTTTCTTTACTATTATGAACTAAATATTAACAACTGATCAATGCCCACATCATTAGCATTTTAGTCTGATGACCACAACAAAGAAAAGGCAAAGGCTGAAGAATCTTTGTAGCCACACCTCATTATCTGTTGTTAGTGAATCAATAATAATGAATGTGGTGTTGTGTGTTTGTACATATACACATTGACAGAAACTTCACCTGTCATTACTGCCACGACTTGATAAAAATCTTATAATTTAAAGTGAATAATGTATGTCCCATGAAGCAAAGATTTTAAGTATCAATGCTATATTGTCATGAGGGTGAAATCAGTCTCAATCAGAAGTTATGAAGCAAACATTTCTCATTACTGCATTCATTTTGAGATATGCATTCTGATGGGTATGTTCCATAGCAACAAGGGAAGCTGAATGACTGTAGGCACAGAATATTCATGCACTAGCTTTCTGCCAGGTATCAGCACACAGAAAAACAAAAATACTGAATCTGAAACTTAGCTTCATATCATAAATCCAGTTAGCTCAGACTGTCTGGTATTAATTACTAAAACAGCTTGTAGAATCAAAGTTACCTGTGGGATTTCAGATTTGCATGGCAGCAATTACAAATACTACTGTCCTGTGGGATGCGACAACATGTAATCACCTGTCCAAACATTACAAGCCAATGGCTCAACAAGCTGTTCAAAAACCAGAACCGTGCTTCATATCATGCAATTATATCAATGTAGACACTGTTAACCACATCCTAGAACGCATAGCTTCATAACCTAGAAGACTACCATACGCACACGTACGTGTAAAGTGTCATATGTAAGATGGTGAACTATGACTGGCATAAGACTATAAATTATCTGCATTAAATTAATACAACTTTATTGTAGATGATTCAAGTCTTCGAAGATGTGACACTGTGTCACTGAGCTTTTGGGTCCTAAAGATTATGGCACTATGTTCCTTCAGAATGTTGCAAAGTACTTGCCTAGTGACAGCATTACATTCCAGAAGATCTGAATTCCAGTTTTATTGTGTATTATTTCTTGTTTCAAAAACAATTCAATCATTAAATCCAATAGTTTTAAAAAATATGAGCTGGTTTCATAATAAGTATGTTACATATCCCCAGCACTTAACAATTTTAAATTAACTCAGCTTTAGAAAAGAAATTAGGAAAATGAAGTGAGAATTCTCAGACCTCAACTGACAGCTAAAAGAGAAATGAAATACTGAACCAAATCCATAATCTTTATGAAAAATTACTCTTATGCAATACACTGATGCACCAAACACACAATGTGATCCAACTTTTGAAAAAACAACTTCTGCATGACCAACAATAATTGTTTGTAGTATCAATCAAATAACTCCCAATGAAATGGCATTTAAAATTTTGTAGTTCTGAGGGACCCAAGTTCATTATACTGTCAATACACTTCCTAGAAGAATGCACCCATTTAACCTTTATCATCAACGAACAGGTGATTTTACATCCCCTGGTATGACAGTGCTAGTGGCCAGGCTTTAACGTGGGGGCAATGGAAATATTAATAGTGCTGAAAAAATGCAATGGCTGGCCAGATAGGCTGAGCACGTCCTTCTACAACGGACACGTGAATAATAAGGTAAAGGTGAAGTTCCTGTGCATGTCACGAAGGCACATGGGGGAGTGGATGTACAGTTACACTCATTCTTAACCTCTGCACTAGATGACATGTCATTCCACCTCTGGGTAAGTGCTCCCAACATCCATTCAGCAGAAGGCTGGGTGGGCTGATCTGGATGCTTTGGAGAACAGAAAAACCTGTTGCCCATGCTGGGAATCGAATCACAATTCCTTGGTCATCCACTACACTGATTATTCTAGCCCAACTTCCATCATTAATAAGGCAAAACATAATTTAAACATGAATTTCCCACATATACACACACACACACACACACACACACACACTTGATGAATGGAAATGAAATCCTAATTCAAGCAGGGACTGAACTGTATGTAACAATAAATGGACAGTTTCTTTTTACTACAATATTGTACGTTATAGATATTAATTTATATAGCCACATGAAGTTGGTTATATAAATTAATTCAACAGATAAAATTTTTGTATGGGTCCATTTCTCTCTACAACAAGGGTCTGCTTTCCACTTATCAGTACAATTTCCAAGAGGAAACTTTTGTTATTGCAATTTCATTTGTGAACAATTAATGATGCCTGTCACTTCAGTTTCAAATGTGGATATTTGACTGTCATTTACAAAATATTACAAAGTTTAAGATCTCCGATATGTAAAAATACATACAAAATATTATAACAAAGTAACAACTTACACTTCCCAGCACTACACTCTAAAATTTATTTCTACACAATAATGTGCTGCATAATCCAAAGATGTTGGATGTAAACTGCATAAGTCAGAATGAAGCTACTCTCCTATTTCCAATGTGTATTTTGAGTGACTGCTGCCCCATATTAATAATCACTACTGAATCTCTCAGTCACAGTACTAATTTCTATGATTTGCAAGTAAGCTTAGGGGTCAAAAACTTGATAAAAAAAAAGTCATGTGGAATAAATCTTCACAGAACTCAACAGACAGAGGAGTTATTAATATGCCACAGAGAATCAACTAACCATATTGGTCCCACTTGGTTCCTGTAGTAATAAGACAGGCATCTAAATGTAAGGACATATCCATTATGTGCAGAATCACGAATTACAAAGTAAAAACCACGCCATTCTTAATGCAAAGCATGAAAAATTATATGGACATTGAATTAATAGGTACATACTGTTGAATTTCACTGTGGGTATTACATACTGATGACTGGAAACATGGGCTTATTATAAAACTCCCCAAGAAAGGTGATTTAACGGAATGCAGTAATTGGAGGGGAATAACTACTAAACATAATAGGTAAGATACTGGCAACTAATATACACAATAGACTTAAAAGAAGAATTGGAGCCTAAAATGAGACCAGAACAAGCCGGTTTCAGGTCAAACAGAGCGTGTGTGGATCATATCAATATGCTCCGAATAATTGTTGAACAGTCAGTAGAATTTTGTTCACCCCTTCAACTGGTTTTTATAGATTTTCAACAGGCCTTTGACACCTTGGCACATGATGCAATTTGGCAGGCCCTGAAGGAAAAAGGTGTACCACCAAAAATAATTTCTATCATAAAAGCTATTTATGAGCAATCAACATGTAATGTTGTACATAAGAATTTGAAATCAGAACTGATACTGGTGTTGAATGGAGTAAAACAGGGATGCACTCTTTCACCCCCGTTGTTCAATGTCACTCTAGATTATGTGATATCCAAAGTAAGTAAAGAATCTGAAGGTATAAGATGGGGAATATGCGATAAACTGACGGATCTAGACTATGCAGACGATATATGTTTGTTAACCCACTCAACACGAACTATGCAAAAAATGCTTGAGAGATTAGGAAAATAAGCCGCAAACGCGGGTTTAAAAATCAATGTAAAGAAGAGATGCGAATTGCCCTGACAAACAAACAGCCCCTCTATATACACAATGAAATAATTGAAAAAGTTACACAATTTACCTATCTGGGAACTATTATTGATAACACAGGGGGAACGGAGGCGGACATCAAAGCTCGTGTATGAAAGGCCCAAGTAGCATTTAGTGCATTGAAAAAGATTTGGCATTCAACGACATACTCAACGCAAACCAAACGTCGCATCTTCAACACAAACGTGAAAGTGGTCCTACTCTATGGCTGTGAGACTTGGAAAAACTCGAAATACATAACAACTAAACTGCAAGTCTTTATTAATAAAAGTTTGAGGGAAATATTAAGAATTTTCTGGCAGGACCGGATAACAAATAACGAGTTGTGGAAGTGTATGAAACAACCAAGAATAGATTTGCAGATCAGGAAACACAAGTGTGGATGGTTGGGCCATACACTGTGGAAACCGATTGATGATATAACCAGACAAGCCCTAGAGTGGAACCTCCAAGGCAAACAGAGGGAGGCCGAAGAACACGTGGTGAAGAACGGTGCTTGAAGAGGCCAAAGGAGTAAAAAAGACCTGGGAAGAGATTAAGTACATCGCCAAGAATAGAGTGCGGTGGAGGAATCTTGTGGATGCCCTATGTTCCGCAGCGGAATGATGGGACTATTGACTGATTGATTGATTACATACTGATGGTCAAAAATGTCAGCAAATATAAACACTGATAATGAAGTAAACTCTGTATGCAATATCCAATATTTCAATACTTTATCACCTGAAATTACCTTAACTCACATTGTAACTGGTGACTGTAATTAAAAATCACCTTACATGACACAATCTCAAATGAAAAGCAAAGTACTGCATGGCACACTGACAACAGCAGCCCATTAATTTCTTACAGGAATGTTGTCAAAATGAAGATAGGCTGTGCATGTCTTATAAAGAATCTGGAAAGTGACAAATCTCTTCTCTATTTCTATAGCAGTGTGTGTGTGTGTGTGTGTGTGTATGCATGTGCATGCCTTGTGTGTATGTAGGTACATACAAACAAAAGTAACACACGACACACACACACATAAAACAAATAAAAAAGTAACAACACACAATACCTTTCACTTACTAGTAAACCAAAAGAATGAGAGAAAACAGTTGTCGCAAGAATCTTAATTTAAATAACTCAAAACATTTGGCAAAAAGCAAGAAAGAATAAAATTAAACAACTCCAAGCATATAACCTGCTGCTAGAACTACACCTGAGCTGGTTGGGACTGTCAAGGACCAGTCTCTACTATGAGTCATAACAGGAATAATCTTATGAACAAAACAACACAAGTTAAGACATGGTTACTAGAGCCTTACTATACCACTCTCTTACAACCAGGTTTCCAGTCAGGTATAATATTGTCCAACAGGTTAAAATGCAGTAACTAAACAAACTCCATGTCAGAAATATATCAAGATATGCATCCAAAGATTCAGCCAGTTTTGAAATATATTTAAAACAATTCATTCCTTCGACAGTTGTTAATAAATTAATTACATGAAATACAAGGTTAAGGTTACATTTAAAACACTTTAAATAAAGTCAAATTGTCCTGAAAATACAAAATCATACAAATATAAATCAATGATGCTCGTTTGGTCACACTGAATAGAATGATCAATTTAATTCTTTCAGAACTGACATCCGAAGATAAAAATAAGGAGAAAATTTCAAACTTGCAATATAAAAAAATCACCATTTTGATCATATAACTTCACCAAGAGTGTTGCTAGTCATATCTTATTAAAGTTTGCAATTTAGCAATGGTACTGTGACTGATTTTAGCACTAAGAGAATGAAAAACATGGCCAATCAATTGCAGTAATACTGCCACTTCATTTAAATAACTTTTATTATCAGTCTAATCAATTAGTGATGATAAGGAACAGCTGAAGGTGTTCTTCACAAGTTACATTAAGAATGTAACCTGTGAAGTAATGCCAAATTTTGGTCATGATGCAGACTGGACTGACTGTAACTGATCTGCCCTTTTGTTTTTAAACAGTTGTGTGATAAGCGATACCAATGGTTTCTTTACAGAGGCAAGAATATTGAATGTGCAAGTACCATATTACACATTTCTTGCTCATATAGCTTGCTGTTACTACTTATACATTACTATACACAAAAATAAAAAAATAATAATTTTACAATGGACAAACAAATCACCAAGTCAAGGATAGAGTATTCTTGTGCAAAAGATGCCACACCAATTGTGACACCATTAATGGTGGTATTAAATTATTATTAAGACAATTTCACCAATGCTCTATATTCACACTCCTTCACCTACCATCAGCATGAAATGGTTTAGATAGTGAAAGTATTTCTAAATGAACCACACAAACAATTCCACTAGTCTATTATGTAAGACTATAATATATAGAAAAGAGATAAAAATTAAAACTAACACATCTACTATACATTATACTTTGCACTATAAACACTGCTTGAACAGTGAAATATGGAATATATATGCAGATATAAGCAAATTCCCAAACCCCACTGCTTTTGTCTGTTATATACCAGATTTACCTGAATAAAAGACAACAGTTTTTTCCTAATTTATCACGTTAAAATGGGATTGCCTTACAATCACACGCATAATTAAACATTTCCACACAGACACTTTCCTGAAAAATGAACGCTGCCAACAGGGGACACCCTACATTTGGGTAAACATAATACATGCAATGGAACACTCTTATTGCTCAGTTTACCACTACCAGAGAGTTTTAAAGCGTTTACAAAGCTATACAGAATAATCATTCAATTTCCAGCCAAGCAATACAGATATCAGACTTCTATAAAGTGACTGAACATCATAGAATTCTCATACTTTTAGGTTATGGTCTGATACTGCACACATATTTTACAATTCTATCTATTACTTAATTCAAGAAAGTGAAAACCCATCTTAAGAGAATATCACACTGCTTTGAGAAAAATAAATGTAGCCAGTCCTCAATCAAGAATGAAGCAGATGTGCAAATACAGTTTTAAAAAATCTAGATTCAATCATGACCTAGGTAGTCTTAATTTTACACTCACCTTTACAATTGCTAATGTTCTAATGTTCTACCCGTAGAAATGCAGAATCATGCTCCAAACCTTACTTTATACAAGGTTCCTCTTCAGAATGTGAAAATATATGGTGAAAGGTGAAAATCAAAATGCAGATTATTTCCTGTTCTACCTTAAATGTGGTGATAATCTCAAATATGCTTAAAAAGTGTCTATTTGCTTTCTTTATGTTGGAGACACTGACATTACAAACTGCATATCAAGATCTCATGCTTACATATCAAGGTCCACAACATCAGTGTTTCTCAACTTGTGGTTGTGGGCAGCTCATGATATATGTGATGGTAATAAGAAAAATAGGTTGAAAAATACTCTCCTAAACACACACACACAGATTTTACATGCAGAGCAGGGGATGAAACACTCTATAGTAAGAAAAGTGAATCTGAAATCTTGGTTTTCTTCATGTTCAAATGATACTGACACTATGACCAAAGATTACAGAGTTTACCATTTTCCAAACAAACTACAAAAACATTCCTGTCAGCCTTGCAATGAAGTTCATATAAGTTTCAGCTTACATTTTGCACAAATAATGATGGAAGATTCAATTCTTATTCATAAATGAGCACCGGTTTTGTAATCATCATGGCACACAGCTGCCAGTACAAACTAATGTAACCTTTGATATGTCTGCATTACTCAGCAAAGTATGTCCATCTCTCTTGCACCATGGAGAAGTGATAATGCTCACTTATCATCAAAGCTTGTCACAGGAAGTAATGTGGTGGGCGGACAGTGAATCCCATGTGTGGGTGTCGTGGTGGGAATTGTGATCCCATAAGCCTCTGCTGTTGCTGCAGTGCTGCCAATCCTGCCCCACGTGGGTCGCCAGGGTACATTGCATATGTAGGCAGCATGTGGGGTCCCTGTCAGAAGAACGCTCATTACAACAAAATTCACAACCTCAAGAAATCTATATTGAATCAGTTGTATATCACAACTGACATGATGAGAAAAATTTTCAGATGTCTGTCAATGCGAAAAATGTGGAAACCAGAAAACTATAGTCCAAATTTGTTAATTCCCCTATTCAGCCAAACTACACCAAGTAAGAAATAAAATCTATGTAGTTATTTTACCACTAATTTAGCTACAATTTCAGACATTTTTATATTCCTATATTAGCTACTGATTTGACAATCTTGAGCATTTTATTCCTGTGCTTTTCCCAAAGAAAACTATGAGCAGGACAGATGGTTTCTCACTTCAAACAGACTGAGGGTTTCATGAACAGGGTGCTGCTTATTTTAACTCAAGAGGAATGAAGTAACAGGAGTCATAATAAGGGTTTCCATCAAATGCTATTAGTAAGGTGAAATAAATAAGGATGATATGGATGGTGCATGCAGCATGCATGGCAGATGTGAGAAAAGCATACAAAGTTTTGGTTGGAAAATTTATAAGGAAAAGACCCTTAAGATGGCTACATGTAGGTTGGAAGATAATATTAATACATATCACAACAAAAGCGTGGGTGTTAACATAAATTTATTTGACTTAAGATAGTGACAAGTGGTGCTCTCTTGTGAACACTGTGATCAAGGTATGCATTCCATATAAACCATGGAATTTGTCTAGCTGAGACTAACTTCCCAATGACTCCACAGTATTAATTATTTATACTCCCTCAAAATTATACAATTTTAAACTAATTGGTTCCAATTTTTTTTACATCACAATACCCAGACACTGGAGTGAATATAATTCAGATGTTAACATCCTCAGGCATACCAAATACACGTACTTGATGAAAAGGTCTAGTGAGATGTGACATACACCACCATGTAGGTAAGCAACGACAAGAACAGTATAATAAGGGTGAGAATAAAAGTACATGGAATGACACTTTGCTGTATATAACCACAAAATAAAAACGTAACAAAATCTGATTATTTTGATGATAAAAAAACAAACACAAATGTAGATAACATATTTCCTGAGCCCTCTATGAAGTCACAGTGGGGACTGCAGGTACAGTTTGACTTATGAAAAACCATGACACTAGATGGAAGTGAGTGCTCAGCTTCATACCCTGGCCACTTTACCAATGGGGAAGAAACACCTCTAGTACCCACTGAACAGGATGCTGGATGAACCCCAGAGCTGATGCTTTGGCAAAGAGAAAAATCTCTTGCCTCTGGCAGGAATGAAACCAAAATTACTCAGCTGTGTAGCATGTAGCATACTCACTATACTAAATATGCTATCTTGGCTCCTGGTAACAAAATAAAAAAAAAAAATTACTTGAATAAATAATTATAGTAGTGTCATCATCCTAGGGCCTCCAGCAATTTTTGGACCACTCACACACATAACAAGACACTCCTGCCAAATAACAGGACAGTTACAGAACTGACAAATTGGCACCTGAACACATTATTGTTAAAATTATCCAGATTACAATAGATGCTGGAAATTATATATGTTGTTGTTGTCATCATTGTCATAAGAATGTTTAAGCCATGGATAACTATCAATACTGGGAAGAACGAAAAATGAAAGAAGAGAACAAAAACACCAGCTCACTGAGGAGAAGCTGAATGAAATCACTACTACGTTTGAATATACTTCTTCTGCAATGCAATCCATCAGAAAACATCCTTATGGGATCCCCAAGAGGAAAGCGCTCATACTTGGCACAAGTGACACATATTATACCTACTCTAACTTCTTCCTCAGCAGCTATCAGTGAAGATAAACATTTTTTAAAGTAACACATTAAGTTTTCACAGTAGTGTTCTGAAGGAGCATGATACCTTCATCTTCAGCATCAATGGCAAAAGAAGAATTTTCTGAAAAGTTAAAGGTACAGACTGCCTGAACCTGAAGGTGAAGGAACTATGCTCCTTCAAAATGCCAGTTACTATTTGCCTGTCCAACAGCCCAGAAGACTTGGTTCTGCATTTGGAATGGAAACATGTAACATAAAAATAAATTAAATATTTAATCAGCTACTTCTACACCACACACATTTTGTAAATGCTGAATTTCACACTGGCATTTCATATTTCTTAACTTATAAGGGAAGGATACATGATTTAAACCCACACTATACCTTCTACCATCAATTTTGGAGGAAATCTTGCAAATCTATCGTAGTATTAAAGATCAGTGCCAACTGGTGACTATAGATCAATGCGTTATTTTAATTTTGTCTATTACTCACTACCTGTACTTGTCTAGTAAATGTAAGAACATAAATTAAGAAGTAATGGCAGATTGTGTGTAAAACAAAGTACCATCCCATATCAGAACACACTCCCACTGCTATACTGTCAGGCAAATGTAGACATGTCTCACCAGTTACCTGTATTCAGTCTGCACTGCACAGTCAAGGTGTAATCACATTGGCTACTCTTTCCAATTGCACCATTAGAGAATAATGTGTCATAATCACATTTTTGTGATCAGAAGTGGTCAAACCCTCCTAGATTAACGTTAATGTTAGCACAATACATAGAAAAATGTATTACTCAAAGAAAGTTGTACAAGTGGGTGGTATGATTAACTGATGACAAATGTTCAGGCCATCCCACTTCAGCAATGGTCAATAATGTTGGTCAAGACATGGATCTCATTCAAGACAACAGGTGGGGTTTTCTTCCTACTTTACGAACACTCTCCAGTGAATCTGAGTGTCTGACCTCTTATGACCAAAGAATCCGAATACAGCATATTGTGCACTATTGGTGCAACTGCAGTGGAGCTGACATGATTACTGTACTACAAAGACTGAGCACATGCTACAGATGACACACATCTAGACTTGCCTAACAATTTGGTAGGTAAGGTCACTTTGGGTACATTTTCTCACTATGGGTGTTACTTTTCTACAAACTGCCTTTAGTTTTTGATTTACATTGGCACACTGTTTTGCAATTTGATAATAAAGATTTGACTTGCCTAGAAATGATGTATGGTTGGCAGAAAGGATATTAGTGTAATAATTTCCAGGTGGCATATTGTTTGCCCTTCTTGTAGTAAATTTGTCATTAAAGATTACAGGATTTGTTTGTCACACTCCATGGCAGTGTGTAGAGTGAAGAAAATTTCACACTTCCTTACTGCAGTTAGTTACAATAAAAATATAAATAAATAAATACATACATACATTTTATCACTTATTTATAGTGCATAAAACTGCATAATCTCACCAATCACCTATACTGTATGAACACACTGCAGCTGGAAAATATTTAAATATGTGATTCATATGTTTAATGATGCAAACAAACAAGTTCAGAAACATGTGGAAATGACCTTGGGACCTCCACAAAATTAATCTCTCCATTACCAAGCCTCAGTAACTAATAAGACATCTTATGCCACAGCAACAACAGAAAAACTTTAAAACCTGTACTGCAGGAAGCTAAGACCCAACGAATGAAAGGGCAATTGTTTTATTTTCTGTCTAATTTCCAACAATCCCATTTTCATTGAAATCCCCAACCCATTTCTAATGACCTTTCCTAGTCAGCTCCATAAAAACTGTCTCAGACCCATCAAATATGAATAAATAAATAAATGCTGCTTGAACTTTGTCATGTCCATTGTATTTGTCAAGGAAATGAGAAACTCCTGAACCCAAATACAGTAGATGAATTCACTAAGACTTGTCGCCCATGCAGTACTACTTGGAACCACCATTACAACAAATTACCAAAATAAGAAGCACTACATTCAGTATCAAGAAAATCACCATTCTGTACTGCAATTTTTCTGTAAAGCATTTTCAAGTTAGTTTGATCATCAGAACGTACCCATATAGAACTAAATACCAATATGAAGCAAGCATTGCACCTTCAATGAGCCACAGAAGTGAACAATTTAGTCTTATGATGACTGCAGAACCTGCATATAAATTATAAATATCACAGTACTTCTATATAGGATATGGTTTTGTGAACCAGGTTAAAATTTTGGCAACACCTTTCCAACTAAATTCACTTGACAATTTTAGAGTATACACATAAAGGAATGTAGAAATGGGTCTTCAAAGTGCACATACAGATGACAAAGTATGGTTTACACCACTTTTAAGAACAGTAATGCAGTATCACATTCAACACTTTATAGGTCTTGATAATTTTTAGGTGGGGAGCTAACTACACAGACATTCAAAACACAATATACAGAGCATTATATTTCCATCACAGTCACAATGTTAGATGATGATGATGATAATCATGACCATGATAACACATAATAACAAAATCTCAGCCATAAAAATCGATAAAACTATACATAATTTTGGATATAATTAATGTTTCACTGCTACAAACATTTTACATATTTTTCTGCAGCAGCATATGTAGAATTCAGTATGAAGACAATTTGATAAAATAAAAATTAAGAAATTAATGAGGTGACAAATCAATGCTGTTCTATCAATTGGAAAGGCTTCTTTTATAAACACATTTTATACTTGAGTGTTTAAATATATGTTCCCCACCAACAACTCCCATGAGAGATTGCTGACCTCTCTCTGTACCAAAAAACAGCAATTTATCAAAATGGTGTTTTCTTGCTACTCCAGGTTATATGATCATTTAACATTAAGCAGGATGCAAGATCAATTAGTTAAGCAAACAGAATATAGATGAACTCTGTTATATCAACCTTGGTTTGTGAGACACCTTGACTATAATATCATACATTCTGTAGCAGCAACTAATTTCCCGTAAGGCACATGTTTTTCTGCCTTGCTTAGTATGACATACGTAACAGAGTAAACCTTGGATGTAACAACTTTGTCAGTCATCATTTACAATACAGTTTTCCAAGAAGTAGATTATTTTGAGAATTACACCACCTCCTCATCCTTGAGAGGGCAAGCCCAGAATGCTTTCAGGTAGCTACATAAATTCCAGGCATGGAAAATGACAATGGTAATGGTAATTCACTTTGTGCATAGAGTTGCCTTCTACATTTCTACTTCTGCAGTTAACAGGAGACTGATAAGATGGTAACATGGCTACCACCACGAATAAAAGGAAGTTTTCAGTGTCAAATGAAAAGTTAAAATGATACGACAAATACAATAAGGAAAAAAGAAAGCTGATGTGTGTCACAAATTTGGTCTCTTAAGTTCTACGATCCAAACAATTTGGAAAAACAGAACCCAAATTATTACTGCATTAAAACAGAACAGATTTAAGATAATGTGATTTCAAAACCCTGAATAAAGTTAGTCAATGAAGCGCTGCTTAATTGGTTTAAGCAAGAGAGATGTGACAGTGTACCAAGGACAGGTACTCTCCTCATCATTACTTTTGCTCTTCCTAAATTTTAATTTTACCTTGATGTATTTTTTTTATCATAAGCCAGTATGGGAATTTACAATTACAGAAAAGTAATGTTTATTATTTCTAAATTTTATTGCAATTTAAATTCAAAAACATCATAGCATTAACACTAAGTAATATGCCTGCAGCCCATATTTTGTCTTGAAATATTTTTCCTTCAATTTTAACACACACATCTTGCTTAAAGACAGAATTTATTTAGTCCCTTGTATGATGTTATAAGTGAGTTCGACTGTACTAAACTACTACTTCATTAAACCACTGGAATTAAATTACAAGTAAATATAAAGGAAGTACATGAGTACCTCATCATCCTCGATACACTATATTCTCCAGAACCTTCACGTTATTTCATTACATAATCCAACAAGCACAGAGCAGCACTCATAATTTGAACAAACCCTACACAGCAAAATTCGAGGTTCTCACAGCAGTGTTGCTGAATACTTAAGTCTGATGTGCTGAATGGTAAAGTTACAGGTTGACACAGTGTAACATCTTCACACTCTACTACATTTACCTGCATCCCCATAGGATTACATATATAATACACACATAATAAATTACAAAAGTTGGATATTAAATAAAACCTTTACAAGGGATAAGGTGAAACAAAGAATATAGGTATATCAACAATTGCTTCTTTGAAATAAAGAATTTATTAATTATTAAAATGAAATCTTATTTCTGAACAATGGTGGCTTACAGAAACTAGACATCTACAGACAAATAACAAATTATGATGATTATGATGATGAGGAGGAGTGCATATACAGAAGTCCCAACACCACATGCAAGTTCTGTGAAATTTAATGACCTGGTTGACGCGAGAAATAACAAATATACGTACCAAAAATAACAATATACAAACCAAATCAGACTACATGGCGGACACTTGCTACTAAGATAGCATAGGTATTAAATATGCTTTTAGAAACTACTATTACAATCTGCAACTGACATACAGATCAACAATCTTCGTTCAAGTGTTTGTTACAAACACATGAAACATCAACATATGAATAAAGAGTAAAAGAAGTGCAGTATGTACACATATAAATGACATTAAACAAGATGAGGCTGATCTCTCAAAGCAAGATATAGGCATACTTTGACATTATTTCAAACACTTCCTGAAATAGTTTCAAATAATGATGAAATTCTAGGATTTCCTTTTAATTACATGCCTAGTTCTATAAAATTTACAATTCTGTCAATTATAAACATGAAAATATGTTACTTTAACATGTGACAAATGAATAAAAAAGAAATGCCACCCATTAAGTGAATGCAATATTGATAAAATCATGCAGTCAAATTAGGTTAATTCATGTACAAATAATGACAATTTCAAAGCTCAGTAAGACAGGAAATCTGAAGTTCCATTAACACAATGGAACTTATTACGCAGTAGAATATTAAAATAATAAGTGACAAATCCTGAACCAGAAGTCAGATCTAGCTGAACAGCCATTCCACATCACTGGCCCTGACCTCTAGATCAGAATCTGCCAATGTGGGGGGGGGGGAAGTTTGTCATCATTTTGACAACTTCTGTTTCATTGTCAGTCAGTCCATAATAATTAAATACTACATGCACTCAAAAAACTACTTTCAACTGTGTTACACAAGATCATTATTTAAAATTCCCACAATCACTAGACACTTCCTGTCTGATTGCTAATGTTACACATGGCTCATTCACTGGCTCATTCCCATGCTGCTTCTTAGAGAGGGTTAAAAGATCTCTATGAATCATGTGCAGTCACTACCTGAATTCCAATGCAACATCATGTGCTTTGCATGACACATATGTTAAATACAATTCCCACAGATGTCTCCATATATTCAGATAAAAATTTCCTGATGCATCTGTTCCAAACAGGCCAACAATTAATAATTACAACAAAAAAGTTTTCAGCAGCACGTTCTATTCTAGATAGTAAGATGACATGCTGGAAAAAAAATGGACAAAACTGGTGCTAGACTAGAGACATCTCAATGAAAATATGTGGCTTGACTTGCACAGTACATGGGTTAGTCTATGTCATCAGTACCAAATGCAATAAGACTGCTGCAAGCATATCTACACAACACATCTGTAGTTCACAAACTCTAAAACAAAGATTGTGAAGCAACACTGAATTTTGAGAATTTGCAGTATTGTGGCATGTATGTTGGTGAAATACAAAGACCCCATGATCATCCTGTTGAAAAGTAAAGTTTGGTTGGATCTCATTGGATAAGTGAATGCTCAGAACAATGAATGTTGAAAATCCCATGCTACTGCACAAAATGTCATCACATGTTGTAAGGTTGGTGTGTGATGTGTCAAGGGAAACTAGGATTATTGGACTCACTTTTTCTGAGGCCATAATTTCACACCAATACACACGGTGCATTAGAAACACCTTACAGTCTTTGAAATAAAATAACACTATAAGGCAAAGTGGAAACATTTTATTAATACTGTTAGATATATATATTCCATGCCTCTGTAAATTCAAGTTAATTATTACTGTTTGAATGTGACACTTTGTAGGTGTCCACCATGACATTCAACACACTCCTCAGTCGCAATGGACTGGATGTTGTAACATGCTGCAGCATTTCTCTCAGGACCGCTTGAATATGCCCCTGAATTTGCTATTGTAAGTAATCAGTATTGGCAGGATATGTTTTGTATAATGTGCTTTTTATGTAGCCCCAAAGGAAAAGGTCCAGCACTGCAAGATCAAAGAGCAGGAGGGCCAGGTGCACCAGAAACACTTAATGGCATCTTAAATTTGAAAACCAGCTTGCATGCTGGGCAGTGCATCCACAATTGCCGTCCTCATGTACAATGATGTTTGGCACAACTGCTCATACAGCATGGATTTCCATGCAAGTACTTAAGACAATGCTTCCAGGTGAACTCATTTCTCATTTAACGGGCATCACCTGGCCCACCCACACCTCAATCTTGGAGTACCAAACTAATTCCTCCGGAGCTAAATCTAAATCAAGGTACATGAACGAAACATGTCCTGCCAAATTGGTGAATTAATACAGCAAAAATTGCATTCAAGGGATACTCATAGAAATGCTACAGTGTGACATGATATCCATTCCACCACAACTGCAAGAGTGCAATGGATGTCATAGTGGTCACCTACAAAGTGTCAAATTCAAACAGTAATGATTAACATGAATTTTCATGTGCATGAAATGCATTTACATTACTAATAAAATTTTTTCCATGTTGCCTTAAAATATAACATCATTTAAAAGACTGTCCAGAATTTCTGGCTCACCTGTATAACACACTACTTGACACCATTTTTTGAACACCTGTCCTGTTACAAGAGAAGCTAGCATGGAATTGTGGCCTCCGTGTTCACCAGATCTGAACCTATGCAATTTTTATTTCTGAGGCATGTAAAAGGCAAAGTATATAGTAGTAATGCTCGCACTGAAACAGTGTGAAAGAATCACTTGGAATGTGTTTTCATCTTCATCAGCAGAACTGACATACTATGAACATCTTTGTTAAATGATTAGAAGGAAGATATTTCCAACACCCTCATATTTGGCATTAAAAGGACCACAACTACATAAAGTTGCTCTGGTAAGGGCTTTCTTTCAGCAGCAGGTAGGTATCTGAGCCACAAAAAATGAGCTTAGTGCATAGCTTGTTTGAGCAGTTACCAATAACAGACAGCAATAACTTTCCATCAATGAAACTCTACGTGTACGTAATATGTGGTTAGTGTTTTTAATAATACTTTAAATGGGTATTATATAATGGAGGAAACATTAAACATGTATATAATAAGTTTATGCAGCAGAAGCAGAAAAGCAAGTTGCCACTGATAAAACAAAAACTACAACAGAAACATATCTCATGAATATTGTACTCTCTCACCACAGAAAGCATGCAAAAAACCAGTACTTCAGACATCAACATATGCTAACAGAAAAGCAATCAATGGAACATGCTATAATTAGCATATAGGTGCTGATCACTAAATATCCTCACATCTTTAACTTTTCAAAGCCTAGTGGTTAACATATAATCCATGAGGTTTATTAACCAATCCTTCATTCTGCCCACAGAGTACATTTATGTTTTTGTATGGTTATAACAACAGTGACTACTTCTCCTTACCACATTAATGTACTGGTTTGTATAACTGAGGCTCAGTGTGTTTACTGTGTGGCATGACTTTAATTTTTATATATGTTTCAGGTTCATCTTAGTCTTTTAAAGGTTAACAGACCTCATTCACACATAACATCAAGGATTTGAAGATGGAACTAACACTCTGAAGATCTTATTCTCAAGAAGAATAAGGACTTTATACAAGCACCAACCATTTACAATGTATTTATTTTTGTTTATTTTATGGGGCTGCCAGTACCTCAGAATCAAGGACACAAGAGGACAAGTTCTTCTACGTAACATCTTGTTTAACCAGCTTCAGAATTTAATCATGTATCAGCTAAGTCTCTGAACAGTGGTGGAAATAACTAATAACATTATGGGAAAATTCTTTATGCATTCTGACAGTAAGCCAAAAAATAAGCTGTAAAATATCACATTTAAAGACTACCTGATAATTCTGTAATTTTATTATTAATTAAATACAATAAAAACAACAAAACCAATGTGTTTCAGCATTTGGATTTATTTCCTTTATCAGGTTAACAAGATTTCATAATTCCTATTCTACTGGGTCCCCAGACAAAAACACTCTCAGGATTTGATAGTACCTCTACTTTAGGGACAAATGAGAAGGAATTAGGCATCACCTGTTCATCAGATGAAGGAAATAAGCCAATTTCCAAATGCAGTAGTTCTCTTTATACATATGAAATGGATGGGTGTAATGTGAAAAAAAATAATCTGCCACACTGTCATACCACTGTCAACAAACTCTAAACATAGCAATTTCATTAAGTGTGAAAAAATGTAAATTGCCAGGCATATGCAGCTGTGGTCCCCTGGGTAATAGCAAAGTGCAGGCAGATAAGTTGTTACCGATGCTTTGGAGAACCTGCTGCTGTATCTTCAGGTAAGGTATACAAGCTGTGGCAAGAGATTCCTCTAAAATGTTGGAAATACCTATGACTACACTGTGCCACAACCAAGTAGGCCACAACCTAAATCTTGATCGCTGTAAAAATCTCAAACCTCGCAAACTGAATACACATACAAAGTTAGACTCAGCAGCACTGCAGTATGGTATAATTACAGTAGGGGCAGTTTATTACACAAAGAGTACAAATTGAAGCCAGAATGTGAAAATACAAACATGACATTCATTTTGTAATTTCTGCATTACAGTAATATTTATATACCTTACTAGTATGCGTAATTTTGATGTTACATGATTTCACAAATATATTTCTTTGCACCATCCCTGAAAACACTGTAAAAATTAAGTTCTTTATGTTTTCACTTATGCACAAATTCTAAGAATTATAAGCAGTTATTCTTTTCCATGGATACATCCTTCCATACCTTTATATACTCACATTTTGTATATCCAAAATATAAACAATATTTTCTTAAGTGCACAAAAATAATAGTGATAAGCAAAGTACATTTAGAAGTCGTGTAACCTATGATAGGACAGTTTTCATTTTGCAGTGTTTGTGTGGTGAGATGCTTTGATGAGTAAAATATTTTTGCTACACTATGTATGTGGTTGTATATAAGAGACATGCTATGGTAGGTGAAACAGGGATTAAAACTTTGAATGCCATGGCAATGCAACATCTTAAGAGTTACTTGATGATGGATGATGATGATGATGAACATGAGCAGTGAACAACTTAAGTAACACATCCCGCTAACAAGGAGGGAAACTATACAGGTAAAATCTGTGACCTCAGCTGTGTGGCCAGTCTCAATTATGAAGACACCCTAGAATATGACAAGAAAAGATACCAGTCAGGAAATGCAAAGAGCAATAACACACATATGTGATGCACGAAAAGGTAGCAGGAAGGTACAGAACATAGAGTGACTAATGGATCAAACATCCTTTAGCACTAATATGGAAATGGAAAATATGTGTGTGGCCTCATCCCCAGTCACAAGCTGGGATCTGAGGGGCACAGAAAATGTAAAGAACACTTACTAAGATTCGGGTAGCACATGTGCCCAGTTCCAAAATTATTTTGCACACTTGACACAAAATTTTCAGCACTTTTAACACTTGTAGACCCTAGACACAAATGTCTCTCTTTATACTGTCTTGTCAACCAAGTTACAAACTTGATTAACATTTTACACCAATTGTTCTAGGTCTGCAGGTTAATCAGTCCCAATTCTATACTCCTGCCTCCATTTTACTCTCCATTACAATGGAGACTCAATACAATAAACTCTAATTATAACTGCTTTCAGAGAGACAGAGAGAGAGAGAGAGGGGGGGAATGAATGCTTTACTTCACATTGTTGTTAACTGCTAAGAATATAGCATAAGTGGTGGACAAATGAACTGTATAGAGCATTGGAAAAATGATACTACATGGAAAAACTGAAGTATTCAATATAAACCTACCCCAGTACACACTTCAGCCTAAACAAATTTCACATTAACTTGCCAGGGATTGAACCTGACCCTCTGGGATGAAAGGCTGGCAACAAACCGTATGAGCCATGGCACAGCCAAAAGTTTTCAGGGAATTTCATAATATACAAATGTGTTTGTGTTTACATGTCTGTCATAATTTACTCACAAAAAATAGAAGAAAAATGACAATAACAAAAATAAAAACATAACAAAAAAAAAACAACTACAACAACAACGTTATGTACATTGCCGTGTATTTATTTAAATCTAGTTCTGTACCTGATCAATTATGCACACATAAAACTCACAAATTTGTATCAAAGATTCATGAAGATAATGAACTAGGATGGTAAAAAATTTTGGAAACTACAGTTTTGGAACTAGGTAAGCATTTGAGTGGATCAGACTGACAACCAGCCTCAGTATCTGAGTCACAGGTAACATGAGATCACTTGCCGCTCCGCCTTTGTAAGGTTGTGATATTATCAATTTTCAGCCCCAACAAAATGCATAGCTCATCTTAATAACGGCAAGATGACTCTTACAGGATAAAACTGATGGATTTTCATTCTCACCATCAAAAAAGTTTCAATGCAGTGGGAGAGGTCCTGACAGTGCACAGACTCACTTTCAATCCAGTAAGAATATGCATAGTTCTTCAAAGAAAAGAGTTAATATAAGAATTCAGTACCAATGGTGTTGTATCAAACCAAACATTCAACACCTGAACACCTGTACGTACAACTAATAACATAACCTTATGGTATTCTAATATGAAAAATGGGCAATGAAAGACACTACTTCATGCCTGTACAACAGTATTGATCTGGGTAATGAACGAACTAAACCCATGGAGCAGAAACCTTCTTGAGGAGCTGACAGTTCCTCAGTTATTCACAAAATTCCAATTGTTTTATGAAACCCAAATGTTCAGTACCTGTTCACAAGAGTACATCACCTGCCCTATCCTGAGCCAGATTAATCCACTTCATTTCTTCCCTGCCTATTTCTTTAAAACCCATTTTAATATTAGGCTCCTACCTACACCTAGTGTACTAAACACCACAAATAAATTTTACAACATGGGGATGCATAAATATGTGATTCCAGAATGTCAGAGGCTAACCTGAATAAAAATTCTTATGCAGTATATGCTTACTGCCTGTAATACCGAATACTAGAATGTACTACCTCAGTCATACAATTCTTAATGTACACTGCTCTAAAACTGAAAGTTAGGCTGTGTTGTCTTATTCATAAAATTTTTATTTCATATAATAACAAAAATATATTCTGAAAAGCATTAATGTCATCACATTTGAATGACTAGAGAATCATAATGCATGCAAATGGCTGCTCATTCCTTCACAAGAAATTTTGGATTTAAAACCTGAGACTGATATAAGACATTCGGCAGTACTGGCTGGTAAGTAACCAGTACAGGGAAGTTTGCAGGGATCACACTGGAGTTCTCATCACTAGCAATGTTTTCAGTAAGAAAAGATTCTGCTGAAGTACCTACAATCACTGGAACTCCAGTTATGCCAGCATTAATATTTAAAATGCCAACAAAATGAGATGGATTTCTGTCTTTAACACCACCAATATCAATGCTCAAAGACTGGCTTGGGTTCTTGGAGATGGTGGGCTGTACTGTACCACCACTAGTGATTGTATAGAATTGGTACTGTAATGGGAGCAAGGTAAAGTTGTCACTATTTCCAGTCTCTACAGAAATAATACCAGTAGAGTTCATCTTTTCCTGCCTACCAACACAAATGGCACCATGAGGAACTGTGCCATTTCCCAAATAATTCCTAAGAATACTGACAGGATCTCTATAAACAATTTGCCTCGATAAAGTTTTATGGTCTACATTAGTCCCCTGCTTTATTCCTCCACCAGTACTAATTCTGCCAACAAGTGTCAATGGAGACAGAAAGTCAAAATTACCAGTAGTTGATGTCGTCATACTAGCTGAAGCCGTAGTAGAAGGCTCAGAGGAAGTGTACCCTGAAACCTGGAACACATGCACCAATGTACCAAAATGTACAAAAAAATAAAAAATAAAATAAATAAATAAATAATAAATAAATAAAATAAAAAATAAATAAAATAAACAGAACTTGTTTTGGTATTACTATAATGTAAACCAGAAAAAATTACCAATCAAAATACACTTGCACATGCATTACATTAATGCAGTTTCAAGAGTAGTCAGTACTTTCATAGATGCACCAGGCTGTGGTCTTAAGGCAGAACTGGACTCCTGAGGAACACTGTGCTAGGTACAATCTAGATTGTGATACCTGTCATGCAGGATGGTAAGGAACACTACAAATGAGATATTTAAGAATTTACAATTCAGAACTCTTTTCTACACTGATCCGCAAATACAACACCATGAATACATACACGTTCAGGTGTTGATGGATATGAAGTGCCATCCATTATTAACAAAAGGACTAGATGAAGACAAGAGGCAAGGCTCACGCTCTGAATGTTTTATCCCCACGGACAATACCGTGTCCTATTACACACATTAATCACTTGCACGGTACACATTATTTACCACTTCCCGTGCCAAACTGCATAAAATCAACCCCATGATACCCCAGCCATCTCAATGTCCTCTCTTCATACACACCTCAAAGTACATGTTTACACATTCTGTCCATACCGAAGTATCCAAAACATTTAAACCTACTGATTTCTAAGTGTGTATAATGTTTCATTGTTTACTCCTTTCAGCTTTCTCAAATTCGCAAATACTTACTCAACAAAATGGCAGGATAGTATGAACTGTCTACTTGTCATAAAACCCCTAGAGTCTTCATCACTACCATCACATTCATCATTGGTATTTTTACTGTGTTTGAACTTCCAGCGTTGAAACACTACATCATCTTTGGTACCATCAAGGGCATCATCTCATGAAAGACTTCACTGCTGCCTTTGAGCTTCACGATGTATGCCTCTACATTAGGCTGTAAAGCCAACGGGCTGTCGCAGCAAAATTAGTACTGCCATGCGTGACCACTTATCTTCTTGCTTAAAAAATTCTGTTGTTTCTGTCACCTGTTGCCCAGTTCTCCACCTCTGCTTCTAGGTCAGCCAGTTTTCAGTGCACTTTAGGAAAGAGTATTCATTCTTTTCTGGCATTTCTTTTTAGGTCTTCCTCTTGCCTTCTCCATTCATGTATAATTTTCTTGGTTACATGTGGACCAAACTACCATTCAGCTATCCTATTACCACGCTCCTTTGCATACTTCATCACATTTAATTGCAAACCTACAGTATATAAAGCAATCACATTATTACTACACATTCTGAGAACAAATTTATGTTTCATAAATTCATTGTCACTGTGTGCTACTGAACAATTCATGCAAGGAACAATGCAGTTTGTTTTTCTCCCTCCAAAGACGAGCCATCATCCCTTCAACAACACAGGAATATTAG
>Ga0131853_10001662_pt1 | contig 39807 bp, 48 predicted proteins | sample TergutLab28metaG_FD_92764 | JGI IMG/M metagenome (GOLD analysis project Ga0131853, IMG submission 92764) | Labiotermes labralis P1 segment gut microbial communities from Petit-Saut dam, French Guiana - Lab288 P1 (version 2) (version 2) | ecosystem: Host-associated > Arthropoda: Insects >...
CAATAATGCAGTGGATTCTAGCTAATCAGTTTCACTGATTAGAGAATCTGTGCAGGGGCTCTGTTAGCCAAATCAAAGATTTGGACAGTCGCCGCCTCGGGAATATTGACGCTGAACTTTGACGCGGGATAGCGCAAAAATCAGCTAAATTAGGCGAGTGGACGCGGGTTCTACTCGCCTAACCTTTATAAGCAAGCTTTTAAACGCTTGCTAGGGCAACCGGACTTTTTTTCAGCACCTCATGATGATGACGGCAACGTGCCTCATACGATTCAGCCGCACCAATCATAATAACAGAGCTGTCATATGGCGCCGGTTCCCCATTAATCAATCGCTGCGAACACCAAGCAGGCGCGCCACACACATGGCAAACAGCTTGCAACTTTGTCACTGACTCGGCAAGCGCCATTAATTCTGGGACTGGTGTAAAAGGCTCTCCTCGGAAATCCAAATCCAAGCCGGCAACAATCACACGATATCCATCATTAGCCAATTGATTCACAACAGAAACAATTTCCTCATCAAAAAACTGCACTTCATCAATTGCAATTACATCAATTTTACGAGTTATGTGTTGAAGAATTTCTTTGGAACTTGCAACAGAAATCGCAACAATCTGCGTTCCGTTATGGGAACAAATATTATCTTCACTATATCGGTCATCAATGTTCGGTTTAAAAACAGCAATCTTCTGCTTAGCAAACTGAGCACGACGAACACGGCGAATCAATTCCTCTGATTTCCCAGAGAACATACTGCCACAAATCAACTCAATCCAACCAAATTGCTTCATTACATACATCATACAACTACACCTTATTCATTATTTTCAGGTAACGTTCATCATCATTTATGATCACGTCACTAATTACACCTTTAACTAGGCGAATGCCCCATAGGGATATTGGGACATTCGCCTAGAGAAAAGCACCCTCCCATAAACTGAGAAAGTGCCCAAAAACATTGAATCAAAAATGATTCACGTTTGTTACTTAATACCATATTTTTTATTGAAACGTTCAACACGTCCATCAGCAGATGCAAATTTCTGGCGACCTGTGTAAAAAGGATGACATGCGTTACAAACCTCAATACGCAACTCTTCCTTAACAGATCCAGTTTCAAACTCATTACCACAAGAACAAGTTACCTTAGCTGTTTTGTAATTTGGATGAATTCCTGCTCTCATCTCTTCCAACTCCTTTTCTGCCCTGGTCTCTTTGCGCGAAACCAGAATTTGTTCAACAAAAATCTGAACTTTACAACTTAAATAGTATATCAAGTTTTATTTCAGAAAGCAATTGTCTTTTAATGGGGATTTATACAAATAATCGTTTTTGCTTTCTATGTGCCTCTATATTTCCTTCCATATCTTCCTGATTCCAAATTTGAAGCTCCCACGGAAAATAAAAGTTACTTTTATTTTTAAAATAAATATGAATCCCTTTGTAACCATCTTTTTCTCTTTTGTACCAATTCTTTAAGCCATACTCATAGGTCCAAGTGTCCAAAATGTTTTCTATTTCTTCTATTTCACTAGTAGATAAAATCATTCGACACCCAAAGATATCATTGAGCCAGTTGTTTACAGGGTATTGGTCAGTATTTTTCAAATAACGATTGATTTTATCCTGAATACTTTCTGACGTTTTTACTCTGTAAAAATATTCAATCCCCGATAAATTAGCTCTCATTAAATAATCATTAATGCTTTCATGTAAGTTTAGACGATAATTGAAAATATGGTCTTGTGGGATTTTTGAAATAGTCTTCGATAAATTAATTTTTTCTACTTTCCCAGTTTCAAAATAATCTATTGAATACGCTTTATGCAGCTTGTTAATTTCAACAACTAATCGCTCTACCTTTTCAACCTGACTCTCCATCACCTAGTCCTCCTTAGCTGTCCTATTATTATAACAAAAAAGCGGGCTGCACGCCATTTGCACAATCCATTGTTGTAATTCAATGAAAGTGTCATAGTAATAGACTATAATTTCTCCTCAATGACATTTTTGCTTAATCGGAATATAAATCTCCATTACTGAATCTGTGCGAAGATGGCACCTTTCGTCATAAAATTCAAAATCCAATCTGCTTTGGTCATATTCATAATTCTCTTGAAACCACTCTTCAAAAATTGCTTTCCAAGTCGATTTTATTGCAATCGCAAAGTCTTCTTCTTTAACCTGCATATTAACCGGTAGTGTTGTAAAAACTGCATACTTCGTTTCCGGGATCTCAAGGCATACCATATCTTCAGTTACCTGTTCAAAGTTATCCACGATCACACCTAAAACATATGAAACTTGATCTCCTTTTCCTGGAATAAAGATCCCCACTTCTCCATGCTTAAGTGGATTCAGTTGTTCATAAAGTTTGCTTTCCCATCCTGCTGTATCGAACTTTTCCCACAATGCAGCTACATCCTTCGTGCTGGAAGCGTCAGAAATGTTAGTCTTTATAGCATATCCAGCAATCTTGAATGATTCCTTCGTTTCAAATCGTACATTACTTAACAAACTCTCCTTCTTTGCATTAGCTAAATCTTTTCCAGCACTTAAATCTACTGCCCACATTCCCGCTGAATATTGGGTTGGTGAGCAATTATACTCACGTCTAAATGCTTTCGAAAACCCACTTGCTGTTTCAAAACCATATTTAAGCGCAATATCTATTACTTTTGCACCTTGATCTAAATCCAGTGCCGCCAAAGATAGGCGACGTTTGCGCACATATTCCATGACAGGCACACCATAACAGGCTAGAAAAATTCGACAATAATGATACAATGAATAGCCAACATAGTCGGCAATCATCGCTGCTGTCAAACGATTGCCAAGATTAACTTCAATAAAATCAATACTTTTTTCCATATCTTTTCGATAGTTCACTTTGTAATTCCTCTTTCTACTTTTATTATAGATCCTCACTACTACTATTTCTGTTCCAATTTTGCTAAAGTATACAAAATCCTAGTCACGAAAAAACACTTTGGTTTTTCAAACAAAGTGTTTTGGGTAATATTGTACGACTATTGTTAAAACGGTGCTTTCGGATGAGCATCACGCAAATTCTTCATATCTTCTTCTAAAACTTTAAAGAATTCTGCATTATTCTCACTATATTTAATCTTACGAATCAAGCGTTCTGCAAAATCCGGTACATCTGCCATTGTCTTACGCAGCATCCATAACTTTTCCAAATGTTCTTGTGGAATCAATAGATCTTCTTTTCTTGTACCAGAACGACGAATATTGATCGCCGGGAAAACTCGCTTCTCTGCCAAGTTGCGATCCAAATGCAATTCCAAATTACCGGTTCCTTTAAACTCTTCATAAATCACATTATCCATTAATGAACCAGTATCAACTAACGCTGTAGCCAAAATAGTTAAGCTACCACCTTCTTCAATATTCCGTGCTGCACCAAAGAATCGCTTCGGGCGATGAAATGCTGCCGGATCAATCCCTCCGGAAAGCGTCCGTCCACTTGGTGGAATAATCAAGTTGTATGCGCGTGCCAAACGTGTAATACTATCCATTAAAATAATCACATCACGCTTATGCTCAGCCAAGCGTAACGCTCGCTCAAGTACCAATTCTGAAACTTTAACATGATTATCTGGTGTTTCATCAAAAGTTGAACTAACCACATCTGCTTTCACTGAACGTTCAATATCCGTTACCTCTTCCGGCCGCTCATCAATTAACAAAACAATTAACTCAGCATCCGGATAATTGGTAGAAATCGAATTGGCAATCTCCTTCAATAACATCGTCTTTCCGGCTTTTGGTGGCGCGACGATCAAACCCCGCTGCCCAAAACCAACCGGGGCAATCATATCCATTAAACGTGTTGAAGTATTTCTTTGCGTTGTCTCGAGTACCATATGACGATCAGGAAACAAAGCCGTTAATCCTGGAAAATGAACACGCTCTTTTGCTTCTTCCGGATTCACATCATTAACCGCTTCAACATGTAGCAGCCCGTAGTAACGCTCATTCTCCTTAGGTGGACGAACTTTTCCCGAAACCTTATCACCATTTCGTAAACTAAAGCGTCTAATTTGCGATGCTGAAATATAAATATCCTCTTTAGAAGGTGAATAGTTAATCGTTCGTAGAAATCCAAACCCTTCATTCGGAATGATTTCCAAAATACCTTCCATGAACAAAAATCCGTCTTTTTCTGCTCGTGCACCTAAAATAGCAAAAATCAACTCTTTCTTTGTATGCTTACTATAATTTGTAATTTTCAACTCTTTTGCCATATCATAAAGATCTTTTAACTTCATTTCTGCTAATTCATTAATTGTTAAGTCCATTACATCACACTCTCTCTTTTATTAAAGTTTAAAAACTAAATATAAACTACTAAATACTGAATACTGAATTCAATTTGGATGGATAAATACTAAAGAAGAATTCTTTGAAGATTTGTTAGATGTAGTCGTCTCGGATAATATTACCCATGATGACTCACCTATAATCATTTTAACGATTTTTATGTGCCTTTTCAAATAAAACAACTTGCCCCTCCAAAATGGAGGAGCATTCATTTTACTCTCGGTACCACGAAGGTTTTTTCGTCAATCTATGCTGTCCTTCAACAAAACGAACTGTTCCCGTTTTGGCACGCATCACCAGCGAATGCGTCGTCGCGACTTTCCCTCGATACTGCACGCCTTTTAATAGTTCCCCATCGGTCACACCGGTTGCAGCAAATATAGCGTCATCGCCTTTTACTAAATCTTCCATCAACAAAACTTTTCCTGCATCGACACCCATTTCAGCACAGCGTGCCGCTTCGGCTTCGGATTGTGGTAGCAATTTCCCTTGGATTTCTCCACCTAAGCATTTCAGAGCAACTGCTGCTAACACACCTTCAGGCGCGCCACCTACACCAAACAAAATATCAACACCGGTAAAATCAAAATTTGTATTAATCGCTGCTGCTACATCGCCATCACTAATCAACTTGATGCGCGCTCCAGCACGGCGAATCTCCTCGATAATCGCTGCATGGCGATCACGATTTAAAATAGTAGCTACTACATCACAAATATCTTTATTTTTTGCCTTTGCCACTGCACGTAAATTGTCAATGACAGGAGCATTAATATCAATCATACCAACACATTCTGGCCCAACAGCAATTTTATCCATATACATGTCCGGCGCATGCAATAAGTTGCCGGCTTCTGCAATACCAACAACAGTTAAGGCATTCCAAGCACCACAGGCTACCAGATTAGTTCCTTCTAACGGGTCAACAGCAATATCTACCTTAGGGCCATTACCCGTTCCAAGTTTTTCACCAATATACAGCATTGGTGCTTCATCCATCTCGCCTTCACCAATTACTACTACACCACTCATAGGAATCGTGTCGAATACTTTTCGCATTGCGGTTGTAGCAGCATCATCTGCCTCATTTTTCTTACCTAAGCCCATCCAACGTGCCGACTTAAGTGCAGCCGCTTCCGTTACACGAACTACTTCCAATGTTAGACTTCGTTCCATCAAACATACACTCCCCACTATTCCACAGCGCGAATACTCGTGGAACATTTGCTCAGTTGAATGTCCCATAGGGATATTCAACTATATCCAAGTTAGATACTTTCTAACTCGTGAATCTCCTCGGCAGTCATTTCCTCTCGCCATACGCGAGCACCCAGTCCATTGAGCTTTTCCACAATCCTACTGTATCCACGATCAATATGCTCAATACCAGTAATTTCCGTAATCCCATCTGCAGCCAAACCTGCAATCACCAGTGCAGCTCCGGCCCTTAAGTCCGAAGCTTTCACTTTCGCTCCTTGCAATTCTGCCGGTCCGGAAATAATGGCTGTACTGCCTTCAACTTTAATATTCGCATTCATCCGTCGCAATTCATCAACATGCTTAAAACGAGCGCCATAAATCGTCTCGGTCACAACTGATGATCCAATTGCCTTCGTTAACAACGCTGTAAACGGTTGCTGTAAGTCAGTAGCAAATCCCGGATAAACTAATGTTTTCACATCAACAGATTCTAAATTATAACATTTTGGAATAAAAATTTGATCATCACTCGTCTCAATGTCCACACCCATTTCCCGCAATTTTGCAGTTAATGATTCTAAGTGATGTGGAATAACATTGTCAATAATCACACCTTCACCGGCAACAGCAGCAGCAATAATGTATGTCCCTGCCTCAATTCGATCCGGAATAATCGTATGTCGACAACCATGTAAGCTCTCAACACCCTCAATACGGATCACATCAGTTCCAGCACCTTTAATATTAGCACCCATATTTGTCAACAATGTTGCAACATCAATAATTTCAGGCTCTTTCGCAGCATTTTCAATGATTGTCTTACCTTCTGCTAGCACTGCCGCTAACATAATATTAATCGTTGCACCAACGCTCACAACATCCAAATAAATACGTGCTCCAACCAATTTTTCAGCACGTAAATAAATAGCACCTTGTTCATTCGTCACGACTGCGCCTAATGCCTCAAACCCTTTAATATGCTGATCAATTGGTCTAGGCCCTAAATAACACCCTCCAGGCATCCCGATAACTGCTTGCTTAAACTTCCCAAGCATCGCGCCCATTAAATAATACGATGCACGGAGCTTTTTAATGCGACCATTTGGTAACGGTGTTGAAACGAGATTTGTTGGATCAACTGTCATCTCATCCCCATCAACTGTGACAGTGCCACCAAGATCTTCTATTAATTGTTGTAAAATTTCTACATCAGAAATATTAGGTAATCCCTCAATTGTAACAGGCGAATCTGCCAAAATAGTTGCAGGAACTAAGGCAACAGCGCTATTCTTAGCACCGCTGACTTTCACTGTTCCTTTTAATGGTCTTCCGCCTTTAATTTTCAGCTTTTCCACAACTACAATCCCTTCTATATAACCTGTTTAGTAGCGCTTTATTGAAAAATTCAATGAAGCATCACCTAGCAGGGCTTAAACCTGTAAATACTCAAAGAAGTATTTTACCACATTTTCATTCAAAACTCTAGTGAATAGCAATTTTTAATGCGGATCAACAACTATTTACTTTTGCACGGCTTGCCAATCAGCTAAGAACCGTTCAATTCCTTGCGTTGTTAATGGATGATCCGTCAAGCTTTTTAAAATTTTATAAGGAATAGTTGCAATATGCGCTCCACAAATAGCTGCTCCAGAAACTTGGTCAGTCGTACGAATGCTCGCTGCAATAATTTCTGTTTCCATCTCATGAATGGCAAATATCTCTGCAATCTCTGCAACTAACTCTAATCCACTGCCAAAAGCAATATCATCCATACGTCCAACAAAAGGCGATACATAAGTAGCACCCGCCCTAGCAGCTAACAGTGCTTGATTCGCCGTAAAAACAAGCGTTACATTCGTAGAAATATTCTCTTTAGATAAAACTGAAACTGCTTTTAAACCTTCTGCTGTCATTGGAACTTTTACCGTAATATTTGGGGCAATCGCTGCTAGCTCGCGACCTTCACGAATCATACCTTCTGCATCAAGTGCAATCACTTCACCACTAACAGATCCGCTGACAATACTACAAATTTCACGTAAACGCTCATGAAAATCCGCATTTTCTTTAGCTACCAATGTTGGGTTCGTTGTCACACCATCCAAAATTCCGAGCGCCTGAACTTCCTTAATCTCTTCCACATTTGCTGTGTCAATAAAAAATTTCATCAATAAAACCGTCCCTTTTTAATTTTATTTTGCATCTTGATAGAATCGGGCAAAAATGAGCAAAAGCTACGCAATAAGCTAAAATTATTTTGCGAATCAGGATTCGCAAAAAATTCTATCTTATTGCTACACTTTTAAACGCTCTTTTTTGCACCTTGATAAAGTGCCATTAATTCATCCTTATCAAAATTATAATACTCATTGCAAAAATGGCAAGACACCTCTGCGCCACCATCTTCATCAATCATTGCTTTAATTTCATCTCGACCTAGGCTAATGATCGCATTTTCAAAGCGCTCTTTGGAACAATTACACTTAAATTGCACCGGCATCCGTTCCAAAATTGTCACATTCTCCTCTGTAAAAAGCTGCACTAAAATCTCCTCAGGTGTTAATCCTTGATCCACCAACTGTGATATGGGAGGAAAAATAGAAAGAATCGCTTCTAACTCAGCAATCACTGATTCCTCAGTATTGGGTAAGAGCTGCAGAATAAATCCGCCAGCAGCTTTCACCGTATCATCCGGATTTACCAATACACCCAAAGCCACAGAGGACGGCACTTGCTCAGAACTAGCAAAATAATAAGTAAAATCCTCACCTAATTCTCCGGAAATCAGCGGTACTTGCCCTGAGAAATTTTCCTTTAACCCCATATCTTTCACAACAGTCAAGGTCCCTTCAGTCCCGACTGCCCGCGTAACATCAAGTTTGCCTTTTTCCTTGCCTTCAAAATTAACATGAGGATTGGCAACATAGCCACGTGCATCACCATTAGCATTGGAATCCACTAAAATAAACCCAAGTGGACCATTGCCTTCAATTTTAATGGTCAACTTAGTGTCGCCTTTGCCCATAGCTCCCATCATCACACCGGCCGTCATCGCTCGACCTAAAGCTGCAGAAGCAGTTTTCCACGTACCATGACGCCTTCCAGCTTCAGCAACCATTTCAGTCGTAGATACTGCATATGCTCGCACTTGTCCGTTATAAGCAAGCGCTTTTACTAAATAATCATTCATATTCTAATCCTCTTTTTGATTAAAATTTTTCTCATAAATCAAGCGCAGCCCTTTCAAAGTCAAGAAAGGATCAATCACTTCAATTACATCTGTTTCCGAAGCAATTAACGCTGCTAATCCCCCTGTAGCTACAACCATAGGATTTGTCTGACACTGCTCTTTCATACGCTTCACAATACCTTCAACTTGTCCAACATAACCAAACAAAATACCCGATTGCATAGCAGATACAGTGTTATTCCCAATAACATGCTTCGGCATCTCTAATTGAATATAGGGAAGCTTAGCTGCTTTTGTATAAAGCGCTTCTGTCGCAATTGTAATACCCGGAGAAATTGCTCCCCCCAAATAATTGCCATTTTCATCAATGTAACAATAAGTTGTCGCTGTTCCAAAGTCAATAATAATTAATGGTGTTCCATATTCATGAATACCCGCAACTGCATTGACAATAAGATCTGCACCTAATTCTCGTGAATTTTCCAACTGAACATTTAAGCCAGTTTCAATGTTAGAGCCAACAATTAATGGCTGTTTTTGAAAATATTTGCTAAACATTCGCTCAAGTGTCGGAATCATTGGTGGTACAACAGATGAAAGCATGATTCCTTTGATTCGGTGAATATCAATTTCAGCGTTACCTAGCAATGCTTTCATCATAATGCCGTATTCATCTGATGTTTTGCGCGGACTGGTTTCCACACGCCAATGATGAAGAAGCTGTTCATTTTGATAAATACCTAATACCATATTGGTATTGCCAACATCTAAAACCAATAACATCTTCTTATGCCTGCCTTTTAAATATCGATTCAAGAAACGCCTTTGATTAATGGATTTCTTATCTATCATACCATATTAATGCTTAGATGTTTTGCTATTATAGATATGATTTTTGTTATATAATAAACATTATGAAAAAATTAAAGCCTACCCAAATTATTGCGCTGATTTTTGTGCTCATTATTTTAATAGGTGCCATCTTGCTCAGTTTGCCGATTGCCTCGCGTTCAGGTGTTGCAACGCCTTTTCTTGATGCGTTATTTACTGCTACCTCGGCAACATGTCTTGCCGGGCTTAGCTTATTTGATACATATACACAATGGTCTATTTTTGGACAAGTTGTCATTTTAATTTTAATTCAAATTGGTGGCCTTGGTTTCATGACCATTGCTACGTTGTTTGTTTTACTTTTAAAAAGAAAAATCGGTCTAATGCACCGAAATTTGATTACTCTTTCCACTAGCTCCATGCACATTGGCGGCGTTATTCGTCTTACTAAGCATATTCTAATTGGCACACTGATTTTTGAAGGTATCGGTGCCCTATTGTTAGCATTTCGCTTTTGTCCGAAAATGGGGTTTTTCGAAGGGATTTATTATGCAATTTTCCATTCCGTTGCATCATTTTGTAGTGCTGGAATGGATATTATGGGAAAATATCAAACGCATTCCTCGTTAGCTACTTTTTCTGACGATGTTTTAGTCAATATTGTGATTTTAGCTTTAATTTTAATTGGTGGCGCTGGGTTTATCGTTTGGGAAGATATTTATCATAACAGGTGGCACTGGCACAAATACTCACTTCATACTAAAATTGTTTTATCGATGATGGCGTTTTTAACAGTTGTGCCTACTGTTTTTATTTTTTTTACAGAACAAACTGGTATGTTGGCTGGAATGAACACGTTAGATGCACTACTTGCTTCTTTATTCCAAACCATTTCAGGAAGAACCGCTGGCTATTCAACACTGGATGCTGCTAGCTTTTCGCCATCACTTGTAATCCTAATAATGATTTTGATGATGATTGGTGGCGCTCCGGGTTCGACTGCGGGTGGTCTCAAAATTACTACAGTGTTTATTATTTTCCGCGCTGCAATTGCTACAATTAAAAATAATGCTGATATTTCAGCGTTTGGGCGTAGGTTTGAACAGGGTGCTTTAAAAACAGCTAATGCGATTTTCATTATTTACATCACTGTTGCAGCTTTAGCGATTTTGCTGCTTAGCAGTCTATATGATTTTCCACTAGACAAACTTGTTTTTGAAGTCATTTCAGCGATTGGTACGGTTGGTCTATCTTTAGGAATTACCGATTCCTTAGGTACTGCCGGAAAGTTAATTGTAATTTTATTAATGTTCTTTGGTAGGATCGGTGTACTATCAATTGCATTAGTGTTTGCTAAGCGACACACGCAAGTGCAATTACGCTATCCTGAAGAAAAGTTTATGATTGGTTAGTTTTATTTAGATAAAAGTTGGAGGTTTGCAAGATGGTTGATTCTGTATTAATTCTCGGCGCCGGTCGTTTTGGGCGACATGCCGCTATCAAATTTCTTAAGATGGGGAAAGAGGTACTAATTGTTGATAATTCCGAAGAAATGATCAACAATATCCTCCCAGACGTTCCCAATGCGCAAATCGGTGATGCTACTAGAGAAGATGTGCTTAAATCCCTTGGTGTTGATCAGTTTGACCTTTGTGTTGTAGCGATTGGCAGTCACTTTGGTGCATCGCTGGAAACAACATTATTATTAAAAGAGTTCGGTGCTAAGTACGTTATTGCTAAAGCTACACGCGATATTCACTCCAAATTTTTACTACGTAGTGGTGCAGATCAAGTAGTTTATCCGGAAAAGCAAGCAGCCGAGCGAATTGCAATGCGCTTTAGTGGCGAGCATATTTTAGACTATATCGAACTGAATTCGGAATTATCCATTATTGAAGTCCCCATTCTAAAAGAATGGGTAGGCAAAACCATCCAAGAAATTAATGTTCGTAAAAATTTCAATCTAAATATTTTAGCTACAAAGCTTGGTGAAAACGTTAGCCCTGTCACTTCTCCTGATCATGTTTTATCCGCAGGTGAAAACTTATTTGTCTTTGGAGCAACAGAATCTGTTATGCGTTTTTTGAAAAAAGTGTAAGAGGAAGGACCGGAAAAATCCTGACTTTATCAGTTGATTTTACAACAACTCTCAGTTTTCACTCTTTTTTAACTGATAAAGTCAGGTCAATCAGATCAAACGAAAAGCGTTAGCACTAAAACGCTAATGTTTGTGAAAAGCCTTAATCACGCAATTTTTTAAAGCTAAATACTCAAGTTAAAACACTATAACAAGCAACTTCTTCTTTAATTTCCATTAGATCCTTTTTAGTTAAACTTGCTGATCTCATAACCACATCATAACTAACACCATTCTTTAACAGCTCTCTCACCAGGGCTTTTTGACCTTGCTCTATCCCTTGCTGAATGCCTTCTTCTTTCCCTTCTTTCCTACCTTGTCGAATCCCTTTATTCTTCACAACTTTGAACAATACCAATTCCTCATCAAACATATCCAACGCCTCCTCTAAACGCTTATTATCCGCTTCATTCGCAATAAATTTGTTAACGATCACGGCCAAAAGGACCATCACTTGAGCAGTATCCGTACCTTTAGTTACTTTTTTAACCAAAGGAATAACCTCATCTACTACCATATCAATCGGTTTTTTAATGCTTTTGTAAAGCGGTAAATAAATAAGTTCTAATACATTGATGGTCTCCTCATCTGTTATTTTTCGCTTAATTTCAACAAGCATAGCATCACCATCGAATTCTCCAAGATTCACAATCGTAGGCTTAAAACTAAGTGATGCACTAAAATAACCGGAAACCTTTGGTTTTCGATTCGTAAAAATAATCGTTCTAAATTCCAACTTATGTGTCTTTGTTGAATTCAGATTATAAATCGCAAAACGTAACATATCATCTCGGCTAACTCCTGATTGCCACTCAAGATGCACTCCTGTACCATCCACTAATTTAAGCAACAAATCTCGATAGCTATTTTCTACAACTATCTTTTTCTCCTCGACATTCAAAAATGTTTCAACCTTTGCTATATCTAATCTCAAAAATTCAAAAGACATCTCTTGAAATTGTGATAAAGCATGCTTAAAAACACTATCATAATTTTGATGGATTTTTGTCAAATCTCCCACAACATACTCCTTTTTGATAGAAATGATAGGAGAATTCTGGACACCAATATCTTACTGTTCAATTAGGGTTTTTACTTTTATTCGAGGTATTTACATTTACTGAGGTGTTCGACTTATCTATTTGGCTGGCGCCAAAAGTCTCTCATAGCTATATTATAATATATTTAATTCGGAAAATCAATGATCGTGTCTGACATGACAGAACACCTGCATAAAAAGCTCAGCGTTTTTTATGCAGGTGTTCTGAATAGATAAAGCCGTTTCCGGAAAAGATCAAAAACAACTTATCTTCCTCTTATCTATTTCGCTCAAAGCCCTTATATCTTGTTCCCTGGAAAGTCAACTTGCCTATATCACCTTCAACAAGCATACCGTACTCCTTATCTGGCACTTTGAGTTCCATACGGTCACCACTTTCCACCTCAAAGGTGGCAAAATATGTTGTAGACGATGAATGGTGGTGTATAGACATATTATCATGATGATGGTGATGATATTTACTGACTGCTATACGCTTTGCTATAACCGTTGCGGACACTGTAAGGATAGGAGATTGGTTATTTTTATTCCACGCTACACTACCTTGAATTATCCTAAAAATGATGATGCCGAACACTAACATAAAACCTAAAACCACAATCACAGGCACTATCGAAAACATCATATCAAAACCACTACCATGCGGTGAAAATTCCATAATAACGCCCTCCTAAGTTTTGCTAGATTAGGCGATAATCCGTCAAAGCGGTTGTGTAATCTAGGCATATCATTTATATTCTTTTGCCATCGCATCCAACATAAAACGAATCTGCCGCTTCTTCAACCAACCAAGCACCGTTCCCACCAACATATCATTTAATTTCTGAAAAAAGCCATGAGAAACTTGTTTTTCCTCACAAATCACTTCGCAGCTTGTATCTGTTAAAGGTCTTAGCTGATATGAAGTTGTAAATTCATTGACAACCGTTGCTGTCTTGAATGAATAAAGCTCATTATCAACAACATCAACAATTGTAATCGTTGCTGCACGATTTTTAGAAAAAACTTTGTTGTATTCAAAGCCTTTCAACTGCTTCTTAGTCAGTTTCTTCTTTGTTTGCTGTTGAATATCATGAATAGATGAGTTCACTAATGTATCAAAAATGAAAGAAGCAGGTGCTTCCAGCTTTCTAACAATTTTCATTCGCTACCCTCTTCTTTCTTTAATGTTTTTGCTTTCTTATTACCAATATAAAATACTACAATTCCTGCAACGAGCAACACTGCACATAAGCCTAAGGTAAATGGATTTTGCAGTTTCATTGTACTCGGATTTACACCTGATATCATAAAAATGAAGAACGCAAGACTGATGAGAAAAAGACCGTTTTTTACCATAGTCATTACCCAGCTACTACATTAAAATATAGTGCCATACCCCAGTCTTCTGCTTTAATTAAGTCTTTTGCTTTTTTACCAGCAGCTTCTGCATCTCCAGTTACAGAAAACTTCAAAGCAATTCCTTGCTTACTTTCAAACTTATAAGTAAAATCGCCTTCGTTGTAGCTTTCTAATAAAGCAATTGCCTTGTCTTGCATTTGTGCTAAATTAATCGTAATCATGTGCTATACTCTCCTTTGCTTAAAAATTGGACTAAAATAAGCAGAAACGCTCATTTTGGCACCTAACATAAACATAGGTGGGAAAAAGTTCCCACCTACGGATGTCTACTCATTCATCAACAACTGAAACTTTTGTGATTCAATTATACCTTGTTTCACATAACTTGTTAACAATTATATATTATTCTTCTGCACCGCCAGCAGGCTTTTGTGCGTTTGCTGCAATAACGAACGGTAACCAAATTAATGCACTAACTACAAAAGCAACTAATGTCACGATTGGTGCACGCCAGTCTGCTCCTGTTGCAATGAAGCTCAGTAAGAATGGTGGTGTTACCCAAACAGCAGGTACTACTACCGGATTTACTAGGCCTAATGACGTTGCTAAGTAACCGATTGTTGTAGCAGCTAATGGTGCTAATGTAAATGGAATTACCATCATTGGATTCAATACAATTGGTAAACCAAACATAACCGGCTCATTAATATTAAAGATACCAGGTCCAACACTTAGCTTCGCAACAGTTCGGTAATCCGCACGTCTTGAGAATACTAAAATCAACAAAATTAGTACAAGCGTTCCGCCTGATCCACCGTACCAAGCGTATGCATCAAATGATGCACGTACCCATAAGTACGCATCTCCACCTCCGGCTTCAATAGCAGACTTAACAGCAGCCATACCACCTTCTTGGTATGTGTTAACATTCGCAATTTGCGCTTGCCCCCAAATACCTTCTAAAACTGGAGCTAAAACGTTTGGACCGTGAAGACCAAAGAACCATAATAATGAGACTAAGAAACTTACAAGTAATACTGCAAACATTCCTTGTGACAGGTTCAAGAATGGTTGTGCAACTTTTACCTGTATCCAGTCAATCAGCATTGGCGCTGCTTCCGAGCTAAGCGTTTTCCCAAAGAGCCAATAAATAAATGCTACTACATAAAGTGCTACTGATGCAGGAATAATCGCTGCAAAGGCCCTAGACACGGCTGGTGGCACTGAGTCCGGCATTTTGATTGTAATGTTTGCAAGCATTAGCTTTGAATAAATCCAAACTGCCAATCCACCAAACAACATAACAACGAAAAACGCTGGTGCACCTAAGTGCCCTACTTTGAGGAAGCCCCAACCAGCTACAACTTCACCTGCTTCACTTGTAAGTTCGGCTGTTATAGAAATACCTGAAATAAGTGCTGCTACCGAAACAAGTGAACCTGCTAATTCATTTACTTTGTAAGTACGAGCTAAGTTATACCCCAAAGAAATAGCAAAAATAAGTCCAGCGATTGCAAGTGTTCCTTGCCACACAATTCCATTAACCGCAATAATGTCTTTGATAACTGCAATTTCATTGCCGTTATAGTTAGACCAAAACTCTGTTGGTAAGTCTCTAATGATTGCATTAATCATCACGGCAATCGCACCTGCCATTGTTGCTGGCATTGTACCAATAAATGCATCACGCAAAGCAACTAGGTGCTTTTGTGAACCAATTTTCGCTGCAACTGGAACAAAGTATTTTTCCATAAATGCAAAAATCCCATTCATTTTTCTTCCTCCTAATCTAAACATGTTTTTTTAATTTTTTATATCAAAACTCGCTTAGGTAGACATCTGAGCTAAGGCAAGTTCCCATACCGTTACTGAAAAAATCTAGGTAAATGTTCTTTATGTGCTTCAACCATTTCCTCAACCAATGTTTTCGCCAATGTATCGGAAGCCACTAACGGATTAATCGTTAATGCTAAAATCGCTTTCTCACGACTACCTTCGACCGCTGCTTCAACCGCTGTTAATTCAAATGATTTAATTGTGTGTACCAATCCACGAATTGGAACTGGTAGCTCCCCCATTACAAGTGGCTTCGGGCCATTTTTTGTAATAATGCTGCTCACTTCAACAACGGCATCATAAGGTAGGCTCGTAATCGCCCCATGATTTAAAGTATTCACTGGTTGAATATCACGACGATCGTTGTGAATCGAATCAATTAAGCTACAAGCTGCATCAGAATAATAAGCACCACCGCGCTTTTCTAACTCTTCCGGCTTCACATCTAATGATGGATCATTATATTTCTCAAATAATGTTGCCTCTAATCGCTGAACAACTTCTGCCCGTGTTTCATTTGAATCAAATTCTTTCAATTCTTCTGCTAACATCTCAGGTGTTTTATAGTAGTAGTGATGATATGGACAAATTAGCACATTCAATGCTTTCGTAAATTCCGGCACCCACTCTTTCCCAGCAATGTTTTTTACAAAGCTAGCATTCTCGGGATCCGACAACATACCCCATACATGCTCTTTCACACTAACGCCATCTAAATAAATATCTAAACCATAAACCATATGGTTCAAACCAGCAAAATCAATTCGAAGTCGACTGTGGTCAACATCTAGCAACTTAGCAATACCCATTTCCATTCCAATTGGTACATTACAAAGACCAATAAATTTTTTAATATTTGAATGTTTAAAAACAGCCTCTGTTACCATCCCTGCCGGGTTCGCAAAATTAATCACCCAAGCATCCGGACAAAGTTCTTCAATATCCTTACAAATATCTAAAATCACAGGAATTGTCCGCAGTGCCTTAAATAAACCGCCCGCACCATTCGTTTCTTGTCCAAGTACACCATGACTAAGCGGAATACGCTCATCCAAAGCACGTGCCGCCAATTGTCCAACTCTAAGCTGCGTAGTAACAAAGTCCGCACCAGGTAAAGCTTCACGACGATCATAAGACAAATGAACTTCAATCGGCAATCCCGATTTCTGCACCATTCGCTTTGCCAAGCCCCCAACTGTTTCCAGTTTTTCGCGTCCTTCTTCTACATCCACCAACCATAGTTCTCGTATCGGTAATGAATCATAGCGTTTAATAAAGCCTTCCACTAATTCCGGTGTATAACTGGAACCGCCACCAATTGTTACAATTTTAACGCCTTTACTCATGTCTTAACCCTCTTTGCCTAGTTTTTCATATAACTCCACAAATTCTTTTGCCAAATCCAGCACAACCATTGCCGTCATTAAATGATCTTGTGCATGAATCAACAATAGCGTTGCATCCGCCGGTTCACCTTGCGCTTCATTTTGAATCAACCCTGTTTGCGATTTGTGCGCTTCGTTCAAGGCATCTTGTGCTTCCTGCAATTTTTCCTTTGCTAATACTGAATCGCCTTCTTTTGCAGCTGCAATCGCTTCAAATGCTGAACTTCTACCATTTCCGCTATGCAAAATTAATGTAAAAATTGTTTCTTCTGATACTTGTGCCATAATGATTGCCTCCTTCTATTCTATGTTATGAAATATTTCGATATCCAACTAACGCTATTCCTCGATCCGCAATCGCTTGCTTAATGACTGGAGAAGTCAAAATCGCTAACTCTGCAGCTCGTGGTAAGGCATAACTGGTTGAACTGTATAATAACTGATCAATATAAGCAGGATGTGCCATCACTTCGACTGAATCATACTGTTTATTATCATCTAAAATGTCCAACAATATTTGCTCTGTCAGAGGTTCTCCCTCTTGGTAAAATAGATCAGTAAACATTTCTGTAGTTTTTACTTTTTCATGTAATATAACCGGATCCGGTGCTTGATTGTATTTTTCCAGCGGCCTTCGAATTGGCACATCATATTCCAATGCTAACTTTTCCAATACTGTATAAACTCGTTGGTCAAAATGCATGTGGTGATGACTGTCAAAGTGCGATGGCACAAGCCCCAAATCCAGAAAGGCTGCTAATTGGGCACGGTATTCTTTTTCAATATCTGTTTTCGTAACATGTGACAAGAGCTCCAATTGCTTCAAAAAGTTCCCTTCACTATCTGTCAAGGAAGGAACATCCGTTGCCATTGGTCTGCCCGCTGTCAAAACGAAGTGAATTCCCACATCCAACTCCGGAAAGGCACTCGCTAATTTCACTGCATGTTGCACTTCCGGCATATTCATCATCATCGTCGTCGAAGTTACAATTCCATTTGCATGCGCTTCAATAATCCCAAGGTTCACACCTTTAGAATAGCCAAAATCATCTGCATTTACAATTAGTTTGCTCATTCTTCAATTCCTCTACTTTTGATTTTTCTCCAAAAATCGACTTATTGATCTCTCATATCCATAATTTGTTGTAGAACTTTATCTCCGTCCATGCGGCCATAAGCTAGCATATCAACGACACCAAGTTTCACATTAGTACCGTCAAGCTCTTTTTTAAAACCGCTTTCTAAATACCTCACTTGTGGTCCAAGTAACAAAATATCAGCTTGCGCTAAATCTTCTCTCGCTTCTGATTCTCCCAGAGCATATACTTCTAACTCTTCTCCTCTTTCCTTTGCAGCTGCATTTATCTTATTCACCAATAAGCTGGTAGACATTCCTCCACAACAAACAAGCATAACTTTTAACATATTCATGATCTCCTTTTTAAATTTCATTATGATTTTGTATCTATTAATTGATTAATAATCAATTCTCTTCCGATTACAAAGCAGCCGTATACACCAGCGTCTTGCCTGAGATCGCTAGGTAACACTTGTGGTTTGAAAAGGGGCATTTCGTCTAGTTTATCCTCTATTCCCTTAAACAATGTATCGCCTAATTCCAGGTAGTCACCTCCAAAGATAACTGTATTAATATCAAGGACAGTGCAGCAATTATATAAAATTCTACCTAATTCCCGCCCAGTCTCATAAATAACTTGTTCAACCAGTGGATGATTTTCCTTGGCCCATTTCAAAATATTCTCAAAATTTACACATTGATTAGGAAAATGGGGTTCTATCTTTTTAATTAATCCTTCAATCGCTATATATTCTTCTAACCGCTGACCGCTACGCATCATGACTGAACCTATCTCACCGGCAGCATAACCAGCACCTTCATAAAGCTGATGATTTAAAATAATACCGGCACCAAATCCTCTTCCACAACTCACATATAGCAAATTACTTCTATCACTATAATGCATTTCCCCAAGCGCTGCTAAGTTTACATCATTTTTGATCGTTGTCTTCACATTGAGCTGATAATCTAAATATTCCACAAGACCAATCTGCGTCCAACGATGATGTTTTTGAAATGAAAAGGACTGACTTGATTCACCTTTAATAATTCCCGGTTGTGAAATCACGATCATCACTAATTTCTCGCTTGATTCATTCGCCTCTGATATGATATCAAGAAACGCCTGCTTAACTGCTGCCTGACAATTTTCTGGTGAAGCATCTTCCGGTAGCTCAATTCGCTTTTCACCAATCACCTCGTGATCTAAATTGGCTACTGCACAAACCGGGTTCACAAAAGACAAGTCCAGCGCACCAATTAAAAATCGATTTTTGTTAGGCACTAACATAACCGGTTTCCTGCCGCCACTTTTCGTAGTTGTACCATCGTGCTTTTCCTGCACTAATCCAATAGCAATTAATTTTTCAACATTGCTCGCAACAGTTGGTTTACTAATCCCCAACTCCTTTGCCAGCCCCGCTCTGGATGTTCTGGCGAATTGGAAAATTTTATTAAAAATCAATCTTTGATTAGAAATTTCCTTTGTTATTATGAGGAATCCACCTCACTTTATTTATTTTTTCACTTCACAGTTAGTAAACCAACTTTACTAACTAATTGGAGTATAGCTTCAAAAGAATAATATGTCAATCATAATTCAATGATGTTATAATTAAAAAATCAAACTCGAGGTTAATTGAATGTTAACAAGTTATCGAACTATCAAATCAGCAGGCGTACATGAAATTGTGATCCAGAAATCGCGATTTATTACACATATAGAGCGAGTAGACACAGTAGGTGCTGCAACGCTATTTATTGAGAAAATCAAGAAACAACACTGGAATGCTACTCATAATTGCTCTGCCTACATTGTAGGTGAACTTGGTGCCATGCAAAAAGCAAATGATGATGGTGAGCCTTCTGGTACTGCAGGCATCCCAATGCTAGAAGTGCTAAAAAAGCGTGAAATTAGAAATACTGTAGTGGTTGTAACACGCTATTTTGGTGGCATTAAACTAGGTGCAGGAGGATTAATTCGGGCTTATGGCGGAGCGGTTTCAGAAACCTTAGCACACGTTGGCTTAGTCGAACGCAAACAGATGCAAGTAGTAGAGATAATCGTAGACTACCCGCTTCACGGCAAAATTGAACATGAATTGCACCACGCGAACTACCAAGTGAAACAAACACACTTTTCAGAAAAAGTAAAAGTAGACATCCTTGTTGAAGTCGCCGATTGCGATCACTTTATTGCTTGGATGACAAATATTACAAATGGTAACTTAACTACTACACTTGGTGATCTTGAATATGTTGAAGTCGATTTATTAGAGGAATAAGAAAGGTGATTCATGTGAAAGAAAAAACATTATTATTTGGAGTACTGATTCTAATTGTTGTTACACTTGTTAGTAAAGTTGTTGTTTCCATTGTTGCACGCCTCATCTTTTCAATCATTGCAATCATATTGGTTTTCATGGCAATTCGGTTTATCCAACAGAAGCTACGTGATTAGCCTAAAAATTAAAAAGAGGCGCTTTAGCTTTTGTGTGCTGCACCCCTTTTATATACTAGAATTAAACAACTGTGTAGAAACATCTTTTTGGTGAATGAACTTTCCCATCTTTCACCAATGCTTTGATCGCTTTATCCACTTCTTTCTTTTCTACACCGGATGCTTCTGCAATCTCGCCGCCTTTCATCGGCTCATCAGACTTCTGTAATACATCAAATACTTTATCTTTTACTTCCATATCAAATACCTCCATGTGTTCTCTATTTAAAATAACATTATTCATTTAATATTGCAATGTTCTCATCAATAAGCCAACATTTAGCACGCTGTGAATCTGAAAAAACTACATAATCCGGTGCTTGATTACATTTTTCATGCATTTGATTGCAACGATCTGCAAACGGACAGCCAGATAATGCCTCTCCGGCACTAGGTGCTACTCCTTGAATGGATTTTAATCGTTGGCCTTTTTGTTCATCTAACCTTGGTAAAGAGGCTAGCAATGCTTTCGTATAAGGATGTTTCGGCTGATAAAAAATTTCATCTGCTGTGCCCTCTTCCATAACCTGACCTGCATACATCACGACAACTCGATCACAAAGTCCGGCCACTAATCCTAAATCATGAGTAATCAGTGTAATGGTCAAACCCTGCTCCATCCGCAGCTGTTTCAACAGTTCCACAATTTGCGCTTGAATTGTCACATCTAGCGCAGTAGTTGGCTCATCCGCAATCAGCAGCACCGGTTCACAAGCTAATGCCATCGCAATGAGTACACGTTGCCGCATTCCACCACTAAACTCATGGGGATATTGCTTCATACGCTGCTCGGGTGCTGAAATACCAACTGACCTTAAAATACGAACTGCTTCCTGCCGTGCCTGCTTTTTATCGAGCTTCTGTAACCTAACCAAAATATCCAGTACATGATCACCAATCTTTTTTAACGGATTCAGCGCTGTCATTGGATCTTGAAAAATCATGGCTATCTTCCGCCCTCTAATTGCTTGCAACTCCTTCACCCCGAGCTTTTCAAGATGAATACCATCTAAAATAATTTCCCCACGATCAATTTTTGCTGTTGCTGGTAAAATGCCCATCACTGACTTCATTAAAATACTTTTTCCACTACCGGACTCGCCAACAATTCCCAAAATTTCTCCTGAGCGAACCGTAAGGCTCACATTGCGAATAGCCGGAAGAATCGTTTTTCCAATATGAAAATTAGTTTCTAAATCTTTAATTTCTAATAGATTGGTCATCTTTCTCACTGGCTCCCTTTCATTTTCGGCTCCATCGCAACACGCAGTACATCTCCCATTTTATTAAAGCAGAAAATCGTAGCTACAATTAATAAACCTGGCAATAATGCAAGATACAAATCTCGACCTTGTGCAATCTGCAACATACTTCCCCACGAAGACATCGGCTGTTGCACGCCTAAACCAAGAAAACTTAAAGTAGACTCCATCATGATAGCATCTGCAATCGAAGTAGTACCTGCTACAATAATCGTAGGCAATATCGATGGGATGATATGCTTTAACATAATCTTCACTGAACTTTGTCCTGAAGTTTTCGCATACAGCACATACTCTCGTTCCTTCACACTGAGTGCTTCAGCACGCACTAATCGTGCTGTACGCATCCAAGTAAAGAAACCAATCACCAAAATAATTGCTTGTATTCCCGGTTTAAGAAAAATACTCACAACCGTAACTAGTATCATCCACGGAATAGCCTGTAATATATCAACACAGCGCATCAAAATATTATCAATCCAGCCACCATAATACCCGCTGATCGTACCGACCAGCACACCTAAGCTAACAGAAATTAACATTGCTAAAAAGCCAACTAACAAAGAGATTCGACCGCCATATAAAGCACGCGTCAAATAATCACGCCCTAAATCATCCGTACCAACTAAGTGTTCGCGATCAGGAGCAGAGAATGCTTTCCCAACATTCACTTGATCAGGATCATATGGTGATAAAAATGCAAATACCGAAACAAGAATAATAACTACCAAAATTACAAAGCAAATCAAAGAAAGCTTGCTTTTTAACAACTCATGCTTAATATTTTGTAGGCGATGGTTTTTTCGCTTCTTATATTGGGACATTCACCATCAGCTCCTTTTAATCCGTGGATCAATAATCATATATAATAAATCCGCTAGCAAATTACCAACAATAACAAAAACAGACGACAGCAGCAACACAGCCATAACCACAGGATAATCAAAGCTACGAATCGCCGTAATAAAATAAGTCCCTACTCCCGGCCAAGAAAAAATCGTCTCAGTTACAAAAGCGCCTGTAACCAAAAGCGGCAAATACATACCAATCAGTGTCACAATCGGCAACAGCACATTCCGTAACACATGCTTATACAAAATATTCAATCGACTTTCACCATAAGCCATTTGTACCATCACATAATCTTCATTTAGCTGACCAATCGTTGACGAACGAACATAGCGAATCAGCTCTGGTGTTAAAGACAAAGTCAGCACAGTCACTGGTAAAACTAAGTGATGTAGCAAATTAACAAATGTCTCCTCCTCACCAATTGTCCGCATTCCTAAAATAGGAAACCACCCCAATCGGAATCCGAGGAAATAAACGAGCAACAGCGCTAACCAAAATGTTGGCACAGCTATTCCAACTGCTGCATACCCATCAATCACCTTATCCGTCAACTTTCCTTTCTTCACACCAGACCATAAGCCAAGCACAAGGGCTAATGTAAGTGCTAACACAAAAGCAGGCAGCACCAACATAAACGTATTCGGAATCCGCTCGGCTAACTCACTTGCCACATCACTATTGTTGACGAGCGAATAGCCAAATTCTCCTTTGGCAACCCCTTTAAGCCAGTAAAAATACTGCACAAAGACTGGCTTATCCAAACCATACTTCTCCTTCAAGCTCTCTACGTGTTCAGGCGTCATATCAGGTGTCGTAATCGCATCAACAGCATCATAAGGTGCTGCTTGCATTAACAAAAAACTAATAAGCGAAATAAGAAAAATCAAAGGAATTGCTTGTAAAATTCTTTTTACCGTATAATGCAGCATGAACATATCCTCATTTCATCATGCAATTTTGCTAAGTTATGAAAAATCTTGCCCATATCAATTGAGCAAGATTTTTACAACAACGCTACTATATCAAATCTTTGTTACTCATAATACAATTTTGATAAGTCATCAAATGTATAGACCGGAACAAGTCCAGCCTCTTCTATACCTGCCAGCTTACTATTAAAAGCTACAACACGCTTATTTTCCACTAAAGGTATAAACGCAGCATCATCAGCAATGATTTCTTGCACCTCTTCATAAATTTCCTGACGCTTTTTCAAATCTGTTTCAACACGTCCTTGTACAAATAACTCATCAAGCTTTGAATTCGAGTAATTCATATAATTATTTGGTCCACCACTCATAAATAATGTTCCATAAAGGTCTGGATCAATGCCCATAATATACCCATTCAGGTACATATCAAACTCAGTATGCCCTGTCTTTAGCTTTTGCGATAGTGCTGGCCCATCCATTCCTACTAACTCAACAGTAATCCCAACATCTTTCAAGTTTTGTTGAATCACTTGTGCTTGCTTTTGTTGTGGAATGTCATTTCCAGTGTAAGCTAATTTCAATGTTTCTTTTTTATCACCTAAAAGTGCCTTCTCTTTTCCTGAATCAAACTTAAATTGATTGACGTCCTCTGTATAAAAGTTAGCTGCTTTAGGTAAGAATGATGGCGCCACACTTGAATATTCATCTGACAAATAACAAGCAATGTTAATATCCTCACGATTAATCGCATAAGCTAAAGCTTGGCGAAACTCCTTATCTTGCACTTTCGATGAAGTCAAATTGAACGCTAAGTAACCAACACGATCTTCTGTATACGATTTCAGTTGCAAGTTCTTCTCTTTTTCTAACTCCGCAATATCCGTATAATCAGAAACAACTAACGCATCCACCTCTCCAGCTTTCAAAGCTAACTTAGCTGCTGATGGATCTTGTAGCACACGATAAACGATTGTACTAATGTTTGGCTCTCCAAGGAAATAGTCTTCATTTTTCTCAAAAGTTAAACTTTCACCAGTCTTATACTCTTTAAATTTATATGGCCCAGTCCCAATTGGCGTTGCATTTTTTGGACTGTTAGCAATATCTTCTTCACCCTCATAAATATGCTTAGGCATAATAAAAATCTTACTTAACACTTCCATTGCTGACATACTAACCGATGGCAAGACAAATTCTACTTCGTAGTCGTTTATTTTTTTCAATTCAACTGGCTTTCCATCAAACATCATTTGGCTATTTAACCAGCTGGCAGGCTCATTGATAATGGCTTCATAAGTAAATAGTACATCATCAGCTGTAAACGGCTTTCCGTCATGCCATTTCACATCCTCACGAAGCTTTGCTGTATACGTCAAAAAATCTTCTGATGGTGTCATACTTTCAGCAAGAAAATATTCAATATTATCATCACCACGATACATATACAATGGTGAAAACATTGCTTTTAGTGACATTAAGCCAAAACGATCACTTGTTGTCAAAACGTTAATATTAGAACCCGGATCAGCGGCAATTCCATAAATAAAAATATCTCTTGTACTGCCCCCGGATTGATTACCTTCTTTATTTTTATCGTTGCCACAACCAGCTAATGCCAATGTCATAAATAGCATAATTGATAGCAACGCAAATAAGTACTTCTTCATAAAATTTCCCTCCACTATTTTTGTTAACTATATGACATAATCCAGATACAAATCAGATAAATCTTTATCACTCTGGACATCAACCTTTTCAGGCTCCTTTAATGGCAAATTAATATCAAAAGGAATCCTTTGCTCTCTAGTCAATTTCTTTGCAAAAATGGTAAAAGCCGTTGTCATGTTCATGCCTAACTCACGACATATTATCTCCATATCTTTCTTCAAGTTCTCATCCATCCGAAAATTGACTAATACTTGCCCCATATTCCTCACGCTCCTTCTATTATCATCTTAACAGGGTATAAAGACATTGTAAAGCGTTTGTATTTATAAGATTATATGCACTTCTCTTATTCATGTTACAGCAAATTTCTAAAACGTACTAAAAAAGTGAACATAAGCTTTTCACACTTTACGTCCACTTTTCTATCGTATACAATTCACTTTTCTACAAAATCGTAATTTTAACTGTTCTTCTTCCCCATTGAATTGCAGCATCGTGCGTTGGTAAAAATATATCAATAATATTTCCTTTAACCGCACCACCTGTATCTAACGCTGTTGCATGGCCGTAGCCTTCAACATATACTTTTGTTCCTAACGGAATCACCCTCGGGTCTACTGCTATAACTTTTACACCTGGATTTTTCCTTAAATCAAACCCAGTTGCTGTAATTGATGGACCAGTGCGATTAAATGTATACGCAGTTGCTTGCACTGTGAAAGTTTTTCCGCTTGTTGCTACAGGCGGCTTTTCCAGTACATTAGCCACTGCTGGAGCAGCTGGCTCCGGTTTCTTCGTACCAATCGCTACCTTATGATCAACTGGCTTTCTCGCTAGCTTCTCTTTTACTTGCTCCCTAGAAATAACTTTCCCATTTTCACGAGTTACCTCATAAGTTCTAATCCGTAACCCTGCTTTTCCTTCTGTCACAACGCGCGTCTTACCTTCAAGCAAGTTTGCATCTTTTTCTTCTATTTTCTTAAAGTTTACTTTTGACTCTTTTTCAATTAACTCTTTCTCAACTCGAACAATTTCAACTGTAGCAGATGCTGTCAGCAGTTCCGTCAAATCTGGGGTTACTCGATCAAGTTTACCCAGCTCAATTTCTGCAACAGCAAGCAAGTCTTCTACTGTAATTGATGTACTATAGATCTCTTTCTCACCATCAATATCTGAAATCTCAATCGGAAACGCTAAGCCTATTGCTACTTCCATTCCTTCTTTAATCTTATCTGACAATGCACCAGATAATTCGTCTTCTTCTCTTAATTCAATTTTTTCTGCCTTTAGAAAATCTCCTACTGTATCCTCTGTTGTCCATTTACCCACTTTCTCACCATCAATCAAAAGGGTGATTTGCTGAGCTGGCTTCCATTCAATCGCTAATCCGCTAACAACTTGCTCCTCAAGCGGTACACTTAAGTAATCGTGTTCCTTATATTCAACATTTAATTCTGCTAAAAGATCTTCCACTGTTTTAGCATGTGTTCGTACCTCTCGCTTCTCTCCATCTAACTGGGCAGTAACTACACTCATTGTCGCAAAATATAATGTAACAATCGTTGCTGCCATCATTACAGTTAATGCGATAGATAAAATTTTAAACTTATGCCTTGAGAGGGCATCTTTCATACTTTCTCTTACTAACATAAATAAATCTCCTTAGCTTGTACCCACTGATTTAGTTAATTCAAAGATACTTCTAATCACCTACCCTAACATTCTATCAAGAATTCCTTGATAAGTACCTCACGATTCCATCACAAATATGTTACAACCAGTTTACAAAGTCTTCGCCATTAAAAAAACTTTAGAAATCACGCACTGCGTCATCTCTAAAGCTTTTATATCAAAAATTATTCCTATAACCTAGTAGAGGTACTCCCTACGAAACCGTCGCTCCATTCGGAAGGTCCTCCGAAATAGTAAGCAACGACAACTTCCCATCAATCTCTGCTGACAAAAGCATTCCTTGGGAGATTTGCCCACGAATTTTCGCTGGTTTCAAATTTTTCAAACAAATCACTTTGCGCCCAACTAATTCCTCTGGCTTATACCATTCAGCAATTCCGGAAACAATTTGTCTTTGTTCACTACCGATATCCACTTGGAATAGTAATAACTTATCTGATTTAGGAGCCGGCTCACACTTCAGCACTTCCCCTACAACCATTTCCACTTTTCCAAAATCGTCAATTGCAATCTCTTTTGCTTGCGCCTGTTTTTGCTCCACCACACTCACCTCTTGCACAGGATTCATCAAATTTTTAATATAATCTACCTCGTCGGCTAATTCTAACCTTGGGAAAATCGGCTCCGGCTTTGCTACAACGAGATCACCTCTGGATAAACCAAACTGTTCCAACTTATCCCAATGCAGTTCCGACTCCGTCATACCCAATTGGTTCATGATCTTTTCCGGCGTCTTTGTTAAAAATGGGATTAAAAGAATTGCCACCCGATAAAGTGTAGCCACCAAATGCGCCATCACAGATGCTAATTCATCTCGCTTTGCTTCATCTTTGGCTAACAACCACGGCTTTGTCTCATCAATAAATTTATTCGCCCGAGAAATCATCGTCCAAATATGTGTCAACGCAACAGAGAATTGCATCTCTTCCATGGCTTCAGCATATTTTTTCATCGCTTCCAAATTGGTTGCCAGCAAGTCTTTTTCAAACGGTGTTGTTGAACCAGCATAAGCCGGAATATTACCGTCAAAGTACTTTCCAATCATCGACACCGTACGATTCAACAAATTTCCTAAATCATTCGCCAAGTCAAAATTAATCCGCTCAACAAATGATTCTGGTGTAAAAACACCATCCGACCCAAACGGAAACTCTCGCATTAAATAATAACGCAATGAATCTAATCCATAGCGATCAATCAAATCACCCGGATCAACAATATTCCCTTTTGACTTAGACATTTTTCCATCTTTCATTAGCAACCAACCATGGGCGTACGCCTTTTTCGGCAATGGCAACCCTAATGCCATTAACAAAATCGGCCAATAAATCGTATGAAAGCGAACAATCTCCTTACCCATCAAATGAACATCTGCAGGCCAATACTGCTGGTAACGAGTATCATCATCTGACCCATAACCTAATGCTGTAATATAATTAGAAAGCGCATCAATCCAAACATAAATCACATGCTTCGGATCATTTTTCACTTTCACGCCCCAATCAAACGTAGTCCGTGAAACTGCCAAATCCTCCAATCCCGGTTTCAAGAAATTATTAATCATCTCATTCTTCCGAGACTCCGGTTCTATAAATTCAGGATTTTCCTGATAAAATTGCAACAACCGATCAGCATACTTACTCATTCTAAAGAAATAAGACTCTTCCTTCACTTTTTCAACTGCCCGACCACAATCCGGACACTTGCCATCCACTAGCTGGCGCTCAGTAAAGAAAGCCTCATCAGGCTCACAATACCAACCTTCATACTGATCTAAATAAATATCTCCTTGCTGAAGCAACTGATCAAAAATCTTTTGCACAACAACCTTGTGTCGCTCCTCTGTCGTGCGAATAAAATCATCATAAGAAATATCCAACTTTGTCCACAATTTTTGAATATCTGCAATCATTTCATCTAAATAAGCAATTGGCGTCATACCTTTTGCATCAGCTTTCCGTTGGATCTTCAACCCATGCTCATCGGTTCCGGTTAGAAAAAACACATCATAGCCGACCATCCTTTTATAACGTGCCATCACATCAGCAGCCAATGTTGAATAAGCTGTACCTAAGTGAAACTTACCACTTGGATAATAAATTGGCGTTGTAATATAAAATTTCTCTTTCGTAAGTGTCATAAAAAGTTCCTCCTGATACATTAGACCTCTAAATAAATTTAATTATATTGGATATCTCTGTAAAAATCTACCTTATTGCTAAATTTTACAGAAGCCATTGACATTATTCGACGATAATAGTACTCTTAAATACATACTCTTCTAATCTTTAAAAATGGAGGTTATTGCATGAAGTCAACTGGTATGGTTCGTAAAGTGGACGAGCTAGGGCGTATTGTAGTGCCAATTGAGCTCCGTCGTACGTTAGATATTGGTGATAAAGATTCACTTGAAATTTTTACAGACGAAAAAGGACGAATTATCTTAAAGAAATATGTCCCAAAAATGAGCTGTCAAATCTCTGGCGAAATTTCTGATGACAACTTAATTCTAGCAGGTGGTAAGCTCATCGTAAGCAGAGAATCTGCAAAAGAGCTAGCTGCTGAAATTAGCCGGCATATCTAAATAATGACTATAGAGCGTTCTCGAAATGAGAATGCTCTTTTTCGTTTACGCTTCATGATAAACTCGATAAATCTCCTGCTTTTTGACCCCACGATCCTTACTAACCATTTTAATTGCCTCACTATTTTTACACGCTTCATGCTCTATGTACCACTCAACATGCTCAAAAATTGACAACTTTGACCACCATTCCGCTTCCTGCCGGGAACCCTCCATAGATTCACCTGCCACAATGACGACAAACTCACCACGTAATTCCTCATCCTGCATTAGCGCATTAATTTCACTTAATTGACCACGAATATACTCCTCGAATTTCTTTGATAATTCGCGAGCAATCACAACTTCCCGATCACCGAAACAACTTTGCAACGCTTGCAACATTTCCTTCAACCGATGTGGCGACTCATAAAATATCAATGTTGCTGTTAGTGACTTTAAAGTATCTAACGCCTGCTTACGCGCTGCTGCCTGCCGATTCAAAAAGCCATAAAAATAAAAAGGCTGTGGCACAAGACCCGACGCCGTCAAAGCTGTAAGTGCTGCATTGGCCCCAGGCAAAGCAATCACTTTGATCCCTTCTGCAATCGCTGCTGCCACCAACTCATATCCAGGATCGGAAATCGCAGGCATCCCTGCATCACTAACAACTGCAATCTGTTTCCCTTGTAAAAGTTGATTCAAGATAGTAAGACCTGCCGCTTCCTTATTATGCTCGTGATAGCTTACAAGAGATGTATGAATACCAAAGTGGCTACAAAGTTTCTTAGTATGACGTGTATCTTCACAGGCAATAACATCCACAGCTTTCAATAGATTAACCGCTCGAAAAGTCATATCATCCAAATTGCCAATTGGTGTGGGAATTAAGTACAGGGCAGCCTCTCTCTCATTTTGATAACTTTTCTGGCGCTTCATAACTCACTTCCTCCACTAAACAAGGTTGTCGAAATCATTGCTAACTTTTCATCTCGCTTTAATCGCTTAAAACGTGCTTCCGCTGACATCGCCTCTCCTTTACTGACAAATGCTTGGAAGTATTTCAAAGTAACCGGGCGCTTCATCCGCGTATACTTAGCACCTTTTCCGGCATTATGCTTTTCAATGCGCTTCTCTAGATCATTAGTATAGCCGGCATACAAACTACCATCACTACATTCTAAAACATAGAAAAAGAAATTACTCTCTACCATTTAACATCCTATCCAATTCTGGTGTATAAGTATCATCATCTTGATAAATTACTAATGGTGGTAAAATTTTTAACCCTGGCTTCCCATCCTTTATGGCTTCCAGCAAAATCATATTGGCCTCTTTTTTCATTTTTGGGTAGACAAACTGTAACCTCTTTGGCTCTAAACGATATTGACGCATTAAAGTCAACAAATCCATCAAACGATTAGGGCGATGAACGATTGAGAATTTGCCGCCCTGTTTTAATAATTGACTGGCTGACTTCACAACATCTTCCAAGCAACAAGCAACTTCATGCCTCGCAATCGTAAAATGTTCATTTGCATTTTTCGTAGCATCCGGTATATTTTCAAAATAAGGCGGATTACAAGTCACAACATCATAGCGCTCAAAACCAATTGTGCCCGCAATGCCTCGCAAGTCTCCATGAATCATTTGAATCTGCTCTGCCAAATGATTATAGCAAACACTGCGCCGGGCCATATCAAACAATCTTTCTTGAATCTCCACACCCAATATGTGCGCTTTCGTTCGCTTACTCAAAAACAAAGGAATTACACCATTGCCTGCACACAAATCAACAATCAATCCGGATGGTTGCAATGGCAAATATGTAAAATGGGCAAGCAAAACAGCATCCAATGAAAAAGAGAAAACATTGGTGCTTTGAATAATTTTTAATGACTTGCCTAATAAGTGATCCAATCGTTCATCTGATTCTAATTTTATCATTACTTTTTTCTTTCTTACTGTTGAAACTTTGCTAAAAATGGTGTGCAAAACAAACAGTCTTCCTGCCTCGGACGGCCAAATTGATCATTACAAATATGAAATCCATCATGATATAAATTAACCAACTTACTGTAAGCGTCTTTTTTTTCTACCGCTTGTCCGCCTGCTTTAGGTGCTTCTTGATCCATTAATTCAAGCCTCTCACGCAAGTGATCATTCTCAACCCGAAGCTTATTGTTTTCTTCCAGTAATTCAATCATCTGGGCGCTAATTTGGTGAATCTTTTGGTGCAAATCTCCGCTATGAAACTCTAGATGCTCGATAAATTTAAGTAAATCTTTTTTACTCATCAATCATATCTCCTTGTTAGGTAAGTGCCGCATAAGCGAGTAGATCTCATTTTCGTTTGCTTAAAAATATTAGTTTTGAAATGCCTAAGATTGACGGAATTAGAGATCGGACATCAACTGCTCAAGGTTAGATTTTTCTTTCGACTTCACTTGTACAAGCTCCTCAAGTGGGGATTGTACAACCCTAGCATCTTTAAACAAATACACTTGAACAACCTTTTCTAAAATATTTAAGCCAACGACCTTTCCCTCACCCTCTAATGTCACAACAACATCACCAATATCAGGAAGTGAATCTTTAATCGCTTCATAATCATCATTTTCATATTTCAAACAACACATTAGCCTACCACAAATCCCCGAAATTTTAGTTGGATTAAGCGAAAGGCTTTGATCTTTAGCCATTTTAATTGAAACCGGTACAAAGTCTCCAAGAAAAGAAGAACAGCATAGAACTCTCCCACACGAACCGATACCACCCAAAACCTTGGCTTCATCTCGAACACCGATTTGCCGAAGCTCAATTCGCGTATGAAAAATATTGGCTAAATCTCGAACTAACTCACGAAAATCAATTCGACCATCTGCTGTAAAAGAGAAAAGTAGTTTACTGCGATCGAATGCATATTCAACATCAATTAAGTTCATTTCCAATTCATGTTTTTTAATTTTATCAAGAAAAACCACAAATGCTTGCTTTGCCAACTCAATGTTCTCAGCAGCTATCTCCAAATCACGGTCAGTTGCAACCCGAATCACCTTTCGAAGTGGCAAAACAACATCAGCCGCCTCAATTGACTTATCAATTAATACAACCATGCCGATTTCCAAGCCACGAGTAGTTTCAACAATCACATGATGGTTTTTACTAATTTGCAAGCGTCCCGGATCAAAATAATAGATCTTCCCTGCTTTTTTAAAACGAATCCCAACTGCTTTAATCAAGCAATAAACCTCCCCAAACGAGCTGAACTTGGTCCACTCGGTTTAAATTCATGAAATTGGCGAACCTCACAAGTTCCAGCCGCCTATACGAATCACTAATTGCTCTAATAATAATTGTTGATTAGTATTAGCCGCAAGCTTCCGTTTTGCTTGAAGAATTTCTGAAATACAAGCAATAATTTTTCTTTCTGTAAGCTTTGTTGCTAGCACCCTAGTCATATCAGAAAATTCCTTGCAAATTATTTCATCTTTCTCAATTCTAGTATAAAGTGTATCTCTAAATAAAAACAACAACAGTTCTAAGGCTTGGTCAATTTTTTGACGCTCTTTGAAGTTCGGCATCCATTCTTCATGAATAACGATCATCGCTGCTAATGGCTGATGCAAAGTCTTCAACAATTTAACTACTAATCCCTGCATCTGCTGAAACCCTTCATCCTTTGCCAATTCTACACCTTCATGCACACTATTCGTAAAGTGTGCCAAAAGTACAGCTTGACCCAGTGGTACACCAGCTTCCAACAATTGCTCACTCACAACAGATGGCGACAATTCCTTAAATGAAACAACCTGACACCGAGAAACAATGGTTGGTAAAATCTGCTGAAACAAACTTGTTAGCAAGATAATAACAGTGCCTTCACTAGGCTCTTCCAAAAATTTCAACAAGCTATTGGCTGCTGAATTTGTCATCTTTTCAATGTCAGCAATAATATAAACCTTATGCCCGCTCGATTCAACTGCCTTCTTTTGGAACTCTGTTAACAGATACTTAATTTGCTCTTTCTTGATGGACTGCCCGTCCGGTTCAATGTAGTACAAATCCGGATGGTTGCCATTCTGTATACGCCAACAACTTACACATTCACCACAAGGTGCACCTTGCAATAGATTCTCACAAAAAAGTGTTGCTGCCAAAAAGCGTGCTATTTCCTTCTTCCCGGTTCCGCGTGCGCCTTCAAACAGATAAGCATGTGCTAATCGATCTTTTCGTCTGCTGTTTTGCAATAAAGTCAACACTTCCGGCTGTAATTTTGCTACATCATCCAAATTTACCATGAACAAGCCTTCCTACTCAATATTTATGAAACTGATCAATGGGTAGCACAAACACAGTTGCTCCACCGACCTTTACTTCAACGGGAAATGCGACAAATGCTTCTGAATGACCAACTGGCGAAACAGGTGAAACAAACTGATCGCGAGCTTCACAATTCTTTTTGATAATCGCAAGTAATGCTTCTACACGTTCATCCTCAGTTCCAACCATCAAAGTCGTATTCCCTGCACGTAAAAAACCACCTGAGGTTGCTAACTTTGTCACTTGAAATTGTTCCTCAACTAATGCAGAAATCAATTTTTGACTGTCACTATCATGAACAATGGCAATGACCATTTTCATTATCATCACTCCTCATCTCTTTTTTGTAAAAAATGGATGATCGCATCAACTGCCTCAGCTAATACAGTTTGATAATCTTGTCCGGCATCAATAACATGAACACGTTCGGGGAATTTTTCTGTAACCATTTGATAACCTTGATAAACCTTTTGGTGGAAAGCAAGCGCTTCTGAATCGAGACGATCCACCTCATCCGCTTTGCGACCTTGCGCAATTCTCTCAAGTCCTACTTCCGGTTCCACCATTAGAAGTAATGTAAAGTCTGGCATGGTATCTTGAATTGCAAACTGATTAATTTGCAGTACCTCTTCGAAACCAAGTTCACGCCCAATGCCTTGATAAGCAAGAGAACTATCCACAAACCGATCACAAAGCACATTTTTCCCTTCTAATAAAGCCGGCAGCACTTTTTGCATCAGATGCTGCCTGCGCGCCGCTGCATATAGTAATGCTTCTGTCCGAGCATCCATTTCCGTATTTTTTGGATCTAAGACAATCCGACGAATTTGTTCCGCAATATCAATACCACCCGGCTCACGCGTAACTTCAAATTTCAATCCTTGTTGAAATAATATTTCTTGTATATCTCTTTGAATCGTTGTCTTGCCTGAACCGTCAGGTCCCTCAATCGTAATAAATAAACCTTTTTTCATATATATATGATCATTCTTTCTCTTAGGCGACTGTCCATAGGGATACTGCCTACTTAATAATTCAATTATATCATAAAATAAGCCCTATCTTATATGTTTCTTATGCTTATTTCTCTCTAAGTTCAATTTACCAATCTATCACTTTACTTTTCCAGGAATTTTATTTATTATGATAATGGAGTTATTTATATAGTAAAGGTTAGGTGGGAAAATAAAGATTATCCAGAACAAGCAATCAATTAAGAGCCAGCGTTTGAGTAAGTGTATATTATTCCAGAAACCAAAATCAATGATTATGGGAGCGTGAATGATAATGAGGATTTATATTTGTGATGATGAACAAAAGTATTGTGAACTCATGAGAAAATATATTCAAGGGTATCTAGATCAAGCGCAGCTAAATGCACAATTAGCACTCGTAACAATTGATTCTGCAAAATTATTAAAACAGGTAGAAACGGGGTTATACTTTCTAGGTGTTGATCTAGGACACGAGGATAGAACTGGGATTGATGTTGCAACTGAAATTAAGAAATGGGATCCAAGTGCAATGATCGTTTTTGTAACACATAATCAAGGACAAGCCTATGCCGTTTTTGACTATAGAATAGGCGCATTGGATTATATTTTGAAGAGTGACACTGACCGACTGAAAGAAAAGATCATTTACTGCATTCATCAGGCTTATATAAAATACTGGGAAAATATGAATACAAAGTATTTACGGATTCAACATCAAGATGGGCATAGAACGATTACATTACCTAAAAGAGACATTATGTTTGTTGAAAAAGTTAAAGGTTCAAAAAAAGTGCTTTTGCATTCGATGGATCAAGTAATAGCGTTTTCTGCTACCTTAAGAGACATCGTTCGGATGAGTGAAAGTTTCTACTTTTCCCATCGATCATGTGTTGTCAACGTTAGAAATATTAAAGAGATCGATCCTGTTAATAAAATAGCTCATTTCATAAATGGTAAATCATGTACCATTGCTAGGGAGCGATTAAAAATTCTAATGGAAGTATTTAGCAATCTTTAAAATTAATATGTACATATAATCAAAAAGACACGGACTACGATTATGATGAGATTTGAACGTCAAAAACCATCACATATCGTGGTTCGTGTCTCTTTAAGTTGAGCATAATTATGTGAAAAGTGTCGAAATTTAACAATTCAAGGTCGAATTTGTACGGTTCATGGAAAAACTATTGTATTTTTAGAAATATATGCTAAATTTGAGGTGTTAAAAGAGGCAAGCATAGTGTCTACAGTAAAGATTGGAATCTCTGACACTATGCTAAGCAACTAGTTAATTTTAAAAAATTAACTGCTGACATATTACCATAAACTTTGTTGCAGATAAAGTTTCTTTTGACAAAATTCTAAAAGTAGAGGAGGAGATAGTGGCTTCAATGCATGGAGCAATATCGCTAGAACTTAAGTTTTCACGCATTTAAAAAATTTTAAAAAAGGGAGTAAGGAAAATGAAGAAAAAAATGATTACTGTTGGAATTTTATCTGTGTTTGCTGTAGGAATGTTTCAACCCGCTGCGGAAGCGCGCAACATTGGGAGGATTAACACCTCTATTAATGCTACTGGTGAAGTACGCACTCAACTTCATGGAAAAGTAAACGACACGAAAAGGGGTGTTGTTAACTTAACAGAGGGCACTAATTCTGCGTGGGTTACAGCCTCTATGAGAAACTCTAATAATGAATATCGAGGTGGGGTAACTTTGAGAGGGAACGAGCGTAGAGAATTTGCCCAAACAAGTGTAGCTGCAAAAGGTTTCTTATATAAATTAGGTCTACGTAAGACCGATGCAGGTAGTATGACTGTCAAAGGATCTTGGTCACCTGATGTATAAATGAGGGAGTAATTTTGAGTGCAAATGGGTTTTAGGAATAGTCTGTTTGCACTGATTGCTCGAATGCATGAAACAATATCACTAGAACTTAAGTTTTCACGCATTAAAAAATTTATTAAAAAAGGAGCAAGGAAAATGAAGAAAAAAATAATTACAGTTGGAATCTTATCTATGTTTGCGGTAGGAATGTTTCATCCTGTTGCGGAAGCACGTAATATTGGGAGTATTAACATGACGCTTAGTTTTGGTAACGGTGATCTACACACTCCACTTATTGGAAAAACGACAAATACTAGAGTAGGGGTTGTTAACCTTACGGGTAACAACCACAGTATATGGGTTGTAGCCACTATGAAAAACTCTGCAAATGCGCATCGAGGTACTGTAAGTATGGCTTCAAACGTGCGTAGAGAATTTACCCAAACATCACAAGCTGCAGCGGGTTACGTATATAAATTAGGTCTGCGCACTACCAGCTCACCCGTAAATGCTGTAAGAACCACAGGGTCTTGGTCACCAGATAGATAAAAATACCTTGTTGAATGAAGTCCGTAATTTTGAGTGCAAATAGATTTTTGAAAACGCTGTTTGCACTCTTTACTTAGGAGGTTATCCATGAAGAAAGTGGCCGTGCTATTCGTTGTATGTATTGCTGTGATCGGGGTGCTTGCTTATTTGAGTGGAACATGGACAGATGCTCGGGAGTATGTTCCTCTAGAGTTCGACGCGAGCAAACGAGTAGAGCTTTTATAAAGGAGTAGGTATAAATATTATGAAATCAATTTATGAAATACGCGTGTTTAATCGTTACACCTTAATTAGCTGTATCACACTTTTTTTAGTATTAGCTATTTCCTGGTTTTTTGTTAGTCACTTTGCTGAGATAATCTTTATGGATTATTCGTTCAGTGACGACGGCACTCCTCTGACAGAAGCACAGCAGATAGATGCAAAGTCAACCTATTTGAGCCAAATTTTAAGCTGGGAGATGTTAGTTGATTCATCAATGTTTTATTTGATTAATTTTATTGCAATATTTTTTGCGTTACCTACGCTGAATTTTTTTCAAGAGAAAAAGAGCTATTTTATTTTAGGACGACATCGCTTTCGCTCTCTTACAAAAAGTATAGTGTCTTCTATCCTATCTTACTCTCTAATTTCAGGACTTTGTACAGTATTTACATTTCTATTGTTTTACTCAATCGGTGGGTTATTTGTGACCAATGATTTAGACTATCTCGGAGAATTTGCTTCGATTTTTCCCGACAATTTCTATGCAGAAAACCCTTATTTATTTTTTGTCTTTATGGTCTGTACGATTTATTTTGCATTGGCTTTTGTCTTTGGAATGCTATCATGTGGCTTAATGCTCTGGGTGGATAATCAGTATTATGTTCTTGTAGGTGTTCTTGTTTTCTATTTTGTCTATGGCGTAATTGGTGTTTGGATTGGTAGTGATTGGACCGCTCTATTTGGTAGTATTGTAGCTTTTAATACATACCGTTCAACAGGAACAGTATTTCTACCACTTATTCCAATTCTGAGTTTGGCTCTCTTACTTGTCATTTTTGGGATACGAAAATACCGTTATGATTTAAATGGATAGAAAAAGGAGAGAAAATAGTGACAACAAAAAGAATGCTATGGAAGCAATTATGCTATTATAGCGCAATCGGTATTTCTTTAGGGATCCTCAGCTACTTTGGGGCAATCCGACGGTTGGAAAATTTCATTATATCTGTAGAGACAAGCTTTACAACTTCAGATATGTACGCTGCCATCTTTGTTCATAGTGATTTCAATCAATTTGAATATTTAAACCACAAAGACATGATGATGTTGTTCTTACCTTTTTTCTTCTATTTCATTGGTATCATGATCGGAAGTCAGCCATTTTTATCAAGACAAAAAGCATATCATCAATATATTTACAGTCGGATTAATGAACGCAATCAGTTAGCTCGTTTCTTACAAGGTCACGGTTACTTGAATACTATTGTTTACTCAGGAACTTATTTTTTCACAATTATTGTAGGTGTTGAGTGCTTCCCTCCAGATTTTTTAATTATAAAGCTAGAATATTCTATGTGGCAATTGATATTGTTTTTCGTTATGAGGATCATCATGCTGTTAGCGTTAACACTTTTAACTTTTATTATATTTATTCGTAAGGGAGCAACTTTTGCAGTTCTCTTTAGTATTTTGATGATTACTGTTGCCCTTTTAATAGACATGCAGTTAACTGCTGTAAATTTAGCATTATTTGAAGGAATAGATAAGATTAAGTTTGGCATTTTAATATGGGCAGGAATCAGCGCATTAGCCTATTATTATAGCAACCGAAAAATGATTTATGAATTAAACTAAACTAGTCTGAGGTGTAATTATGGGTATAGAAGTAAAAGGAATTAGTAAAACATTTAAAAATCAAGTAGTTTTAAAAGATATATCTTTATCTTTAATGACAGGTAAATGTTATGGATTCATAGGTAATAATGGCTGTGGGAAATCAATCTTATTAAAAAGTATATGCGGCTTTATTAAGGTTGACTCTGGAGAGATTTGGGTTAATGATAAGCAAATTATTGGCGGCAGCCACTTCATTGAAAGCGCTGGGATTATTATTGAGTCGCCTGAATGGATGAATAACCTTTCGGGATATGCAAATTTATGTATACTAGCCGAGATACGCAAGCAAATCGATACTAACCAAATTAACGGTACTTTAAAACTTGTCGGATTAGAGGATAGCAAGGATAAGAA
>Ga0131853_10001663_pt1 | contig 39801 bp, 32 predicted proteins | sample TergutLab28metaG_FD_92764 | JGI IMG/M metagenome (GOLD analysis project Ga0131853, IMG submission 92764) | Labiotermes labralis P1 segment gut microbial communities from Petit-Saut dam, French Guiana - Lab288 P1 (version 2) (version 2) | ecosystem: Host-associated > Arthropoda: Insects >...
AGTCTGGTACATCAGTACCAATGTATCAGACAGATGTGGTACTTCATCTAGCAGAATACACAGCATCACATCTGAGAACTTTATGATCTAAAAGCTTAGTTTCATATTCTATGAATACAGTGCATGTTCAATGCAAATTGACAACACGTAACACTTTATAGTACCTTGTAACACGTAATGAAATGAAATATGACTGGAATGAGAATATCAAGCAAGGGAAAAAAACATGTAACAGAATACTGGCACACGATGATAGCATGAAACCATGTCATTTAACCATTCAATATCAATATTAATTTTTAACCAGGAAATTTTCCATTCATTTATGTTTGCATTCACTTATTAATCATTCTTAAAATGCTGTTTCAGCTGTTCAGTTTTTCTTAGATATAATAACAATTACAAATATAAATTAATAACAGGTAAAGGGCAAAGGTCACCCTATAACAGGCCACGAAGACAGAGGGGGTGTAAATGTAAAGCTCTATGCATGCACAACCTTAGGGCTAGATGGGGGTGGGTGCTCATTGCCATGCCCCAATTGCTTTACCCCCACCCTTGAGACCCAGTACCCATTGTACAGGATGGGTGTGGACCTTGGGGCTGGTCTGGACAGTGTGGAAATCTCACCCCCATTGGGATTTGAACCCCAAACCATTCTGCCCTTAGCAAGTTACTATACCAACTATGCTATCCTGGCTGCACAAAAATTAGTAGTGTAGTGAAATATCAACACTAGAAAAAAAACCCCCGCAGTTTATGCCAATGAATATGCATAAACAGGTGTGTGCAAGTTCTCACATACACAGCCTTATAGTAATATATGTTGTGATGTAGGGGACTGCAGGTATCAGTCTACATAATCTAAACCTTTGTGCCAGGTGGAGGTGAGAGCTCACCTTCACACCCTGATTACTTAAACTCGATCAACCACTGCACTGCACAGCCAGTCTGAGTACAATGAACAGAAAAATCTGTTCCCTTGTTCAGGATCAAACACCAGTCATCCAGCCAATAGTCAGCATCGAAGTTTCTTATAGTGAGGAAATGTCAGCACCTTGCCCAACCCCCAAGCTGAAGGACCACCCCTTGTTGATTGTCCACTCATTACATATTGTTGCTACTATCCTCCATGCATGGAGGCCATTTCCTCCATCCACAACCATGCCATGCCACAGGGACAGAGGCTGTACTTGACATGGGACTATTACTACATTCAGCAGCACCATTCAACCAAGAAAGGGGATAATTACCATACGATGTGCAGGCAAAACATGTTTGAGGTCACTGAACTGTTCCCTGCAGTAGACACGTTTATGGGAAACAAAGTTTGCCAGGCTTCTAAAAAGGTTCCGGCACACCTTGCATTCATAAACCAGGTCACACTCATAAGCCAGTAATTGACGAACCTGAAACAGAAACTCTTTTTTAGACACACAGTGGAACAAAAATCATTAATACTTCATTTCATCTGGGTGAAGAAGCCAAGGTGTTATAGTCTGTATACTGACTAGGCTACAGGCTTGAATTAGGGACAACAGATTTTTCTTTTCTCCAAAACATCTGGACTGGCTCTGGGGGGCCACCCAGCCTCTACCGGGGTTATTTCCTGGGGTAAAGTGGCTGGGGTGTAATATCAACCACTCACCTCTGTATCGTGCAGAGGATAAGAATGAGTGGAACTATACTTCTGTTTTCCCAATACGTCTCCATGGTGTGGAAATGGCAAACATTGCCTTTTTGCCATCTGGGTGTCCAATTCAATAGGAACCTAATCCAGTACAAACTTTTGGAGCAGAACTCATAAAGTCCACTTCCCTGTTGCAAAATGTATCTAGTTCTACATGTTCATCAGAATTGTTACTATCATTTCATTTTATTTTTGTGAAGAATACAGTACTTCTACTCAAGCACAGATTCTGTACACGTTAAATGTATTTGATATAACCTCAGTGTTTTGCATCGTCTCTATATTTGTAACTGCTGACTTCAAAAGAGTATGTCATTTATGTGTAGGCATGTTGATGGTCAATCTCAGTTCCAAATCCCACAAGCCCAGCTTGAATGACCCGTCAGTTAGCTCCATCATACTCAATAAGTTATCTTATTTTACACTCTACTAAATGATTACCTTAACACGCACTGCATACTTTTCAAGGTCTATTAAAGTAGCTGGCATAAACCTGTAAGGTTGACCTTCACTGCATCCCATTTTAGATAAGGCAGATACTGCTGTATCTGAAAACACTGGGTAAGTCACACTCATGTTTACTTCCATGAGCTAAACACATACTTGCAGATCTGGTAGTAACAGTTATCTCTCCCCACACCCTTTTGCATGCCTGCAGCCAATAAACAGCTGCAAAACTTGCAGATTCATGCTAGCCACTGTCCTATACATTGTATCAGGATGTAAGTGTGAGTGATGTTTGTGTTTCTCCCACTTCAAATTTCTGAACATCTGTGTCATTGTTATTACTAACTGTAGGACACTGGACAGCATGACACTGTAGTATTCACCAATAGTAGTGTTCATACAAAGATTTCCGAAAATCAGTCAGATGATTTAAAACTTGAAATTCAGACACTCACAGACAGCGTGCTTGTCGCAACAGAATAGTTTTGTGTATTTCAATTTGTATCTCCTTAGGTGGGAAGAACAGAGATTCTGGACTGCAAGTAGCAAGCATTCCGTGAGTTTATTCTGCTCATGAATTTTTCATGCGTGCAATTTTTATTTGTCAATACTGTCCTTGAGTATTTGAACTTGCACAATTTTCAGAGGTTTTATTAGCTATCTGTATGTCACAATTCTGACCTGCAATCTGTTGACAGAAGATGAGCACATACTTCGTGTTCTCAGCACCAACTTCCAGTCCAAACTCCTGAATGGTAAAGTTGTACCTGTCCACATCATAAGGGTATATAGGCAGAGCAGTGGTATAGCTCCACTCATTCTGGACCTCAGCATCGGGTGGAGATGAGTGGTCAACTTCATGCCCCAGCCACTGTACCCCCAGGAAAGAACCCCACTACCCAATGAATAGGAGGTTGGGTAGGCCCCAGAAACAGTATGAATGGTTTTTGGAGAAGAGAAAATCTCTGGTTCCTAACAGGATTCAAACTGCAGAATATCTAGCCTGTAGCTAGTTGCTATACCGACTGCAATACCCTGGTTCTTGGTTCCCATGGTATTAAACTTAAATGTGACAAGATAAATTTATTTATACATTATATATGGCTTCATTGCTGAACCCAACTGTGGACAGGAAATCGTAGGTGATAAAAATCCTTCTGTCATCTCATCACAAAAGTTAACATGCTTAACACTAGTGACTGGTTTAAATAACTTGCAAAACCTGAAATTTGTAGTACTTCCAACACCAATGCTTTCTGACAGTTTTACAAACTGTAAGTTGAGGAATGGCAAGTTACCAGTTAGCATGTCTTGTTGACTTCCAAAGACTGCACACAAATGCCTGTTCTACTGTACAGAATTTCACAAGAACCTGCCACTGGATCCATGACCATATTCCCCCCTTCCCTGAGATCCAATGTAAGACTGGCATGTGGAACCATAATCTTCCTACAGCAGATAAGTACTGCTGTTCCTCAAACAGTCTGTGCAAAACAGAAGTGAAATGCACAAGCATCTTGCAGAAGGGTTAAATGTAGTTACAAAATTAAAATGTTCTACTGCTCAATCATTATACATCAAAGGTGTTCCGCATGAGGAAAGTATTACTATACTAGGTCATGGAAACAAGTTAAACGAATTGACTCCCGCCACACTTAACAATGAGTTGTTGTGCCTTCGACTCTAGCAGATGTCCCCATATTCCCTACAAGTCGTCCAGCTGTTCTGCTCACAGGGGTGTTCAGAGTGACAACCATGTGAAACCTTTATTCCTGTCAAATGCTATGACACATTTGACAGAGCAGAGTAGGATGGAGGGAAATACAACAGGAGTCAGGAAGGGAGAAGGCTTGAGCCCCATCATCCCCAACATCCATGACACTTCTGTCCAACGCTTCGATATAGAATGGTATTTTATGGTATATATCTCAAATGTCATACGCATACCATAGCTGTACACCCCCTTTGCAACATGGATTCATGCACATACACATTATTTAACACCTAATGATATTTGGTCTCCAATAAGAACCAAGATTCACCCTCCAATTTTGAGCATAGTTTCCTTTTGCAGCTGTCATTGGCTGTGATGCTTGTTCCCTAAAGGTACAACTCTACTGTTGATAATACATGTTTACAGTAGGTATGTTACAGTAAACAGCAAAGTAGAGCTGTCCCCCTGCATGGTATGAAGGCATACAGGAAATGGAGTTATACCTCCACCCATTCTTAACCCTGGCACTTGATGGGAGTGGTCAGCTTCATGCCCCAGTTCCTTTATCCCTAAGGAAAATAAACTATTTTCTTGTTAAGTACACACTATATCAGTAAGTGTATCAAACCAAGTCAAATGTATTTAGATCTGTATTTTATATCATGAACACATCTGGCATTTGATCCCCCACCTTTTGAGATTTTGCAACAATGCAAATACTTGGCATATTAAAGAAAAATCAAGGCTGCTGATACAAAGCAAATATTAGCAATGCATTAATCTTTACCATACTAAGAGACCATACGCTGGTCTTTCAAATGCTGTGCTCACCACACTACTCAGCCCCATATTGCAGGAACGTAGCAAAATATTTGTAACACACCTATATGGTGAGATGTTTTCTGCTTCCACTAGTGAAGTCATGACCACTGATATTTGTTTCACCTGGTAGTTTTCCCTACCGTGACAGATCAAGAGTCTCATCAATATTGTAACTGTCGTATGTTTTATTCTTGTACACACTTATCCGTCTATTCCATGGTTGGCCCTGTTTGTATGTCCTGTGTTCAGTCCCTTCAACTTCCCTCAGATTCTAGGTCAAAAATAAGCTCCAAAATAGGGTATTCATCAAGTTTGATCTCTTGGAATTCAGAGCCACCCTGTCTTAGTTTTGTGAGGTGTGTAGACACTTGTAATAGTACCATCAACTACATGTTTCATACCTTAAACAGGAAGATTTCTGTCACTGCATACTGTAGCTAGTTAATTAACTAACTGCAAGAAGCACAGTCCTTGGGAAGCTAACAGGTCCTCAGGTAGTCAAGAAATTCGTTGCATTTTATGGAACCTTAAGGTTCATTCCTGCATTCATAAAGCCCATCACCTGTACCTATCCTGAGCCAGTTAATGCCCCAGTCCCACTTCTTGAAGACTCATTTCCATATTATCTTCTCATCTATGCCTCAGTCTTCCAAGTGTTCTCTTTTCCTCAGGTTTACCATAAAAATCATGTATGCACCTCTATCTCCCATACAAGCTACATGCCCTCCCCATCTCGTTCTTACTGATTTGATTACCCAAATAATATTTCATGAGGAGTACAGATCATAAAGTTCCTTGTTATGTAGTCTTCTCCACTACCCTCTTACCTCATCCACCTGTGTGAAAGACCAAGTTTCACACCCATACAAAACAATGCCACAGGACCAGTCCAAGTCTGAGGCCTTGTTACATGTTTCATAGCATGGTTCACAGTGTAGCTATCTTCAGACAAACAACAAAGGCCTATTTATAAAAGCATAAGCTGGAGGTAGGAAATGTGAGACCATAAATTGTAAAGTTGACAATACTTACCTGCTGTGTACAGTCACAGTAAACATTTTTTGGTACCTACCTACAGTCATGTGTGAGTTCGTTTATAAAGAATGAAAACAAATGGCCCCAAAATATTGTAAGTTAGTATAAAAAGATTCACTCTAATAAAGAATGATGCATAACTAATTTTCACATTTTATACAAAAGTGAACAGATCTTTCCTAAAAATCCAGCATTTATTTCAAACTTACAAGTTCAACACTATAGTTTATATAATTTATTCTGTGAACAGCTGCATACCATAAATTTAAATGGTCGTACGTAGCATGAAAAATTCTGGCTGTGTACCATGGGCATGAAAACTTGGTGCTTAAATGTTAATTAAATTAAAATGAAAGTAGATCCGTCAAAAACTGCATTAGCATATACAGTAAAATTCCTTAATTCCAGGTACTAATAATCCAGAAATCCTGACAGTTTCACCATTGATAACTGATTCGGTGACTTCATCTTGCATTATCTGGACTTTAATGAGCCCATCAAGCTACAACAATGGCTTCAGAACATCCAAAGATGACTAAAAAGGTACTGCTGGCAAGAGGAAATATTTTACACTAATGATTTCTCAGGAACTTTAAATAATTAGAAGGCCTGAGTGTGGTGAAAGCCAACGTGTGGTTATGGCTTCATACCTCAATGAACTGTCAACTATTTATAATATAAAGAAACAGGATGACAATTACAATTTAGAATTGTCTTTGGCTCAAGCGAAATTGTGATGAACCTTCTCAAGCAACAGACATTGAAACTACTTAAATTAGTGCAACTGGACAATGAGATGTGTAAATGGTTTGCAACAGTACATTCTGAAGCAAACTTTGTGACTGGCTTATGATAATTGGAAAAGCTAAGCCTTTTTATGATGGAAATGAAAATAAGTGACCAGTGTACATTCTCTGAAGGCTGGCAGCAAAAGTATGGTAGTTAGATAATCCAGCATATTTGATAATATAGTAACTATCTGGTTCTGTGGGTGCCAGATTAAAGGAATTCTGCTGTATTCCAATTCATAGCAAGCTTACACACTATACTAACTAGAGGCTAGCACAAGTTTTAACAATGTTGGTAACAGATACATGCACTGCAACAAAGAAGAGGCCACTGTGATGCCTCAAAAGTCAAGATTTTAGAAACTGTAAATATGACAGTTTAATGTACATATGCATTATTGAATTGAAGCCAATTCTTACAAATGTAACCAAAAAATAAGGCAGTGTGAAAGCTCAGGAATGATATAAGGAACGTTCTCTATGACATTTTTTTATCATGAACTTTTGAAATGATACTCCCCCCTCCCCTCCAACACAATAAAAGTAATACCATGAAGTACATGAAATAAGTGACTCAAAATGTGATTTAAATAGTTAAAATTACCAAGTAATTAAAAATCTAAATTTCACATACATCACAATGCAGATTCTTGGGAAATACAGACTTTCAGGCACAGTGGTTGACTTCATTAACCTTAACTTGATTAAAAACTGCATTCAGTATCTCTGCAGTATATGTTACAAGTACAGGACATGAAGTCTGAATTACAATTCATCAGTGTGCTTCACTGCACTTCTGCAATAATGCACAATACCTATGACCATAAGATGGGGTCTGAAAATGATGGTCTTCCATGCAAATTCATAATTGCATCATACAGGATGCTTATTTTATCTGACAATTACTGTCCATCACTTCTTGCCACTACTGTTCCATACATGTGGATGATCAGCTGAGTGGGCAATCTTCATATGATAAAGAAATAAACACGTGGCGGTAAATGATGTCAGCTAAACCAATACACTATATTACATTCTTGGCAGTTTTGGCATATTGTTCGTCTTCCTGCTTGAATTTTATCAGTATAACAAAACAAATAAACTAATAATCAAAGAAACAGGATTATTTTACTGGTTGCCAACATATTTATCTACTCAAGGAAACAGTAAACATAAGGAGTGAACCTTCAAATATGTTTACCAATTCTTATAGGTTACTAATTACAGATTATGTATAAATAATATACGTACCTCTGTAGTGCCAGTCTGATAAACTTTTACGACTTGACCAACACTTGACACGCTGATGTCTATTGGTTTTCGCAACATGGAACAATCAGTGTGAGGATCTCCATTGGCCTCATTTTCAATTTGAGACTCCTGAGATTGAAGTTTCCCACCATTAGCTTTAGTCACATTCTGCTTGGTTCCTTTTGTTGCTTTTGAATTTGATTTCGAACCCATTGTCCCTGAAAGAGTGTAATTTTAAGTTAATATATGTGTTAAATGTTACAATAACAGTGATATACATAATTATAATCCCTTATAAATATTTGTATGTAATAATATATGGCCAGAATATGTAAGATGCATCATGAACTTATTTGTATTTGTAGTCATATTTATGAAAAACTGTGTGGTCTATGGTGTACTACAAAAACATATACTCTACCTTCTTAATATTGTCTAGGCAACCTTTATTTATTCAGTAAACACTGCACTCCAAGTGACAGTAATAGTGCATGCTCTGTGGAAAGAATGGTGGAAAAATTATGTGATGCTTCCATTCTTGTCTTCCTGGTTTCAGAACATACAATAAACTGAAACATTGCACAGAATAATTTATGTTAGTAAATACACACACAGTTTAGTATGTACTTAACAGTATATACAACAACCATTCCCATGGCGTTCGCCCTGGGAACACTGCCCTGTATACACAATGCTACCTTATACTTGTAGGCTAGCTGGTGTTGAGCCATCTGGATTGGTCTTGTTTTATTGTATATTCGAATATACTATTTAAATTCTTCTATTAAATAAATAAATAACGTTAAGCAAAACGTAAATGATTATAAATATATGAAATATATATGACTCTATTTATATGATGTTTACACACAACTTCTTTGGTCAAATACGCGAAAGTGTGTTCCTTAATAGAAGGTCACCTCCCAACCAAGCTGATCTCTCCTCGCTTTTTTGCGTACTTCGCATGTCTTTTGTTTAAGAACTGGACTCGATTGCGTAACTATAGTAAGTGACGTACCCTTATTATTTGGTAAATATGTGCTCCGTCCAATACTTTTTGCATATGTGACACTATATTTTGGTGGATCCCTCCTTTGTCACACAGCTCACTCCACCATTTTTGCTAAGAAAGCGATTCGTTCTCTCTCAATCCACAGTTTCCTGCAATGTCTTTCAGATGGCGTGCGTGGTGAGCTCTTCCGATAGACGGTGCGGCACATGGTAAAGTTGTAATGGCTTCGACATGTATTTAAAATGATTTTAAAACTAATGAATTATGTTTTATAAATTTGTTTGTTGACGGATTGTTTACGTGATCGAATGCAGTTTTATGGAGGTCATAATGCACTGTCAACGCATTTTCCAAGCATGTAAGGTACCGAACATATTTGCTTATTTCACTAGCAGTATTTTCGAAGAAACCAGTGTCTAATTCTAAAAATAGCTCACATGCCTTCATAAGTATACCAGATTGCATGCAGAATTTGCATATGCTACTGAATGCCACATGAAGTTCTTGTGCGCCGTTGTATGCAGCAGTTGAGTGGATTCAATTACGGATTGGGGTCAAACTTACTATGATTTCCTTATGTGTTTGCCGTTATGTATTTGTAAGCAGTGTAAAGAAATGCACGGACAGGGCCTTTATAAGCATAAAATCATTTTTTGTATTAACCTAGAAAAAGGGATTTTTTAATGTAGTTCAGTAAGGATTCAATTAAGCTCATCCGAAATGTCATTCTTGAACACCTGAAATTTTCACCAATAACGCTGTTGGAACCACAAATCGTGCATTGTATTTCAGCAGTTTGATTCGTGGAACTCTTTCTTTACACGAGTATAAAAATGTTGAAAGGTACCCATTGATTTTTCATCACTGTCAGTATGTCTGTTCACTGTTACTTTTATCAGCTACCAAATATAGAGCTGATAGACCCACACAAAATTTTGTTGAGATGTTTTTATTTTGCTTTAGTGCATCTAATATTGAGGGTTACATTTTGGAAGACAATTCACTTTTACATCCGTGGAGTCCATTGACAGGTTTTGATACATGACACTTCTTTTGCAGTACCTAAAAGTACAGTGGTTTATCAAGTCAAGAAATTTCTTACCTTGTATGGTGCCATTGAAGGTTAATTGCCATGCTCACAAGAGGTCACTACTCTCCCTGATTTTGAGCCAGTTGATATTTTCACACATTCTTAAGAACATCCTGCCATGTATGCCAAGATTTACATTTCACATTTTTGCTTCGGCTCTGCAACTACAAATGTGTATGTGTTTATAATGTTTCCTATGGATTTTGAGAAAACATTCATTCAATCTTCGATTTAGTTATTTTATTATTATTTGGTGAAGAGTGCAAATTATGAAGCTACTCAATCTGCAGTTTTGTCTTAATTCCTATTACTCCTCTTTCTGAAGCTTTAGGTCATGTTAATTAATTTAAGGTCTATTTAGCTGAGAGGTTTAACTTTATTTTTGGGTATATCTTACATGGTATTCGCTTGAGGGAAAAATATCTTGAGTGAAAGCTGTATATAATGAAAGGTCACTGTGTGAAATGCCAATGCAAGCACAGAGGGAGGAAGAGTGTAGCTCTGCCAGTTCTCAGCCTTGGTGCTAAAAGGGAGTAGGTGTTCAGTCCCATGACCCAGTTGCTTTACCCCTGGGAAAGAGACCCATTACCCATTGTACAGGAGGGTTGGTGGGCTTGGGGGCTGGTCTGGTGGGGTACAGATAATCTCACCCCTTGTGCCAGAGTTCAAACCTCAGGCTGTCCAGTCCATAGTGTAAAGGGATATCCTGACGATTAACCCTTTAAATGCTGAGTTAATTCCCATCTGCCATCTGCTGGCATTATTAGGAGCTCACTATATTCTCCACGTTAGCAGGATAAGGGTTAAAACACTTTATTATCCAACAGATGCACAAATATATAATTTGTAGATACAATTAGAATTATTATAAAATATTTAAAATTGCTCCAGCATGTTTCGGATCACAAGGGATCCATCATCAGGGAGCTCTATACAGTGCTTGGCTAAAATTACAGTAATGGTTCTATCTTGTCCGTTGATATGGACGTAGTCGGTGTTATGGCAGCATATTTGCACTCATTGCCTCTCTAGACTGTGCAGTACACACATGCATCACGGGCAAATATGCTGCCATAACACCGACTACATCCATATCAACAGATATGAAAAAAACCATTACTGTAATTTTAGCCAAGCACTGTATAGAGCTCCCTGATGGTGGATCCCATGTGATCCGAAACATGTTGGAACAATTTTAAATATTTTTAAATAATTCTAATTGTGTCTACAAATTATATATTTGTGCATCTGTTGGATAATAAAGTGTTTTAATTGTCATTGATGCACGGTACAAAGATAAGGATATCCTGATGTTTCCAAACTTAATGCCAGGACTGAGAATGGCAGGTAGTACAGTTTTTTTTCCATTGTATGCCATAGTATCTCTCTCTTTTGGGTCAGTATAGTGAATTTTACAGCCATGACCCTCTGTGATGCTTCTCAGTGGGTGCTTATTTTTGTCAGTGGTAACTGCAATCCACAGTTTACAAATAAAGGAACAATCCATTTGTTTTAATTTTTGTAATATATGAAGTTTTGATTTTATAGGTACATGTGTGGTTTTGGTTAATTGTGTAAAATTAGAAATATGCTTATGTAGTTTGTTAGGGTTAGGAGATTTAAATTTTGTTTGAAAAAAATTGCAGGACCATTTCTGGATTGCACATGTTTTTAGTTTCTTGCCACATTCAGGAGTGTTGTACAAGGCAAACACTATTTTAATTCTTACGCATTGCATTAGCAGGAAGATATTTTATGATAAATGGACCAAAATGTCTGCTTATGTCATGTTGTGAACTGTGGTTAGAAAGTTCAGCTTTATACTAGGAAATTAAATTATAGCTGATCCTGATTTGGTGGTATTTTCTTCATTGCAGTTTTCAAGATCTGCTCTGCCAAGGATATGTATGAAGTCTCGGTTATGGCCTGGTATTGCAAGTGATCAATTTTGTAATATTCTTTCCCTTCATACACATGCTGTGATGATGAAAAATGCTGTTACTGTACCTGCACAGCCAGAACAAGGATATATAAAACACATGTTGAAACGTTGTGGATGGCTGGATTATCCTCGATGGGTAAGAAGTATTTGAGTTTCTTGTCATGTAAATTATAACATGTATTTTATGATTACTGTTGGCCGCTGAGACTTTATAATGCCAAGTTGTCTGATGTCGGTCGCGACTCATAGTATGCTGTCCTAGATGTTGTGTATTAAAGGGTGAAATGAGACACTTGAACATTGTTTCTGTTATATTGTTAGTCAGTTTAACAGATAAGTTGTTAATAATATGTATGTTACAGATTTTGTGGTGGTTTTTGTTACAGAAATTGAAAGCTTCTTCTTATATTCTGTATGAAAATGTAGCAGATAAAGTTTCATACTTGAAGTTCTTTGAAGGTAGGTCTCCATCACTTGCACAGAGAAAGTGACATATGTCGTCATCAAAGAACTGAAGTACATTAAGTACAAAAAACTTATTAGGGAGTAAATATAATAGCAGTAGCATTCCTTTTTATGTGGGATTCTAAGTTTTAACTGCATCATATTCTTGATCTGCTTACCTTCATTGGGTGTCTGCTTAACTGACACCAGTAAATGAAAACTGATTTTGGGGATGCTGCCCTGAGTATCAGGGTTGCTGATTTTTGACGTTTTGATGGAACATACAGCCAGCATCTTTAACCCTTTGGCACTGGAATTAAATATGTGCTGCAATCCACAAAACTCTGATTCTAATTTCAGTGGTTTAATTTTGCTGTGCAAACTCTTTTTTTAAAAAAAGGGAAAAGGTTAAAAATTCCAACAAGGCCATACTGGGATATCCATAATTGGCAGACACATATGCTGCGTCTCACAGGTATTGAACTCGGCACCCTGCAGTGTGGCATGTGCATCATTCAGTGCCAAAGGTTAAGGGTTAAGCAGCTATAGGTCTTCTTTTATTTATTTTAATATCATTGTTTAAAACTGTGTTGATATTGTGGATGAAGAAACTGATTGCTGATACATACCATGTTTGGAATCACAGTTTTATCATTTTACATTTTTAAATATCACATGCTTGCAGAAATCAGAAACTTTTCATTTCGTACATGCTGTGTATATGGGTTTCATATGGTTCTGGAAATAAATAGATATTTTTTCCTGACATGGCATTAACTTGTTAACTGTCCGTGACATAATCTGTCTTTCTAACTAGGAACTGGGTTGTTTCAGTTCAGAAAAATGTAGACCTTAATGGTTTAATGCATCTGATTGCAATGTATGCTAGTAAAAACAATTTTTATGTTTAGAATTACAGATGCCAGATACATTTTATTCATGGTTTTTGGTCACTGAGCTTCATGTATGGATGTTAATGGTACGAACAATGGCTGAAGGTGAGGAAGGTCGTTATGTTCGTAATAACATAGTTGAAGCCATGTGGGAAGATGTTCTTACACGTGCGAAGAAACTTGAGGTACGTACTGAGAACACAGTGTATTACAAAATTCATATACCTGCCCTGTAGTGATGATTCAGTTATTTTAATTTTAAGCCTGCTGTTTGAATGGTTAAAATAGTATGTATTTTATGTATGCGGTTGTACAGCCTGGAAGTTCATCAGGACTTAAAACACAGTCTATAGAACTGTTGCATCAATTCCAAGCAGCAGTGATAGGATATGATGAAGGATTGCTAAGTGATGACAAGGTGCTTGCTGGGGCTGTTTGGAGAACTTTACTTCAACAACAGTGCAGCGACCTTGAAAATTTGGAACGCCTTGTGCATTATATTCGTAAGCAGGTAAGAATTGAAGTTCACCAAACTTTATTTTCACTCAAGTTTAAGTACTAATGCATGTGGTTTGTGAAGTTTTTATGGGTAAATTATATTTGATGTGAATCAGTCAGTAATCCCCCCCTGTTTGTACAAATTATTTGTGGCTGATAGAACATGGATGTCTTGTATGTTATTTACATGTTCAGCTGCATACAATGTCTTACAAGAAGGTGATGCCCACTTATTCATGACCTTATGTTAGTTGTCCCCTCTATGAAGATATTTTGCTGTCATTTGGAATTATTAAGGTCTTAGTATACTTAGCAAGTTGGTGCTGTGATACTGCATCTTTTAGATTGTGTAAGTACATTTGGCCGGGTGGAGAATTTTGTGTGCATCGTACTGTTATGTAATGTGATATTTGAGGTTCATACATCAGAATTGCTGAAGATTTAATCTTGTGGTATGCTACCATGTCAGCTGGTGGACTGCATTACCATTGACAAGAGGACACTAGATCCTTTGAGACATCAGTAACTGCTGGCATTTGACAGGGAGTAATATTGTAGAAGACTTAAATGTTCAGTGGTATGGAAGTATGAGTTTTGTGATAATGTTTCTGCTTGTGTATGACAGTGCTTACCATGTTGTCATATGAAAGGTCTTTTAAGCCTGCCTATCCATTGTGGTTTGGTGTTTACAGCTGTAGGTCTTAATCTTTGGTGCCTAATGTCCGGTATACCTGTCATGCAGTGAGCTGCTCAAAGTGCCTTGTGTCAGGTTAGGGTGTTGGCATTTATTGACATTTCTTATTCAGCTCTTTTTTAAATTCCAGTCTTTTGCAGCTCCCACCAAGCATTTAATTCTAGTTCCACAGGGTTAATGGGACCGGTAAAACTTTAGGATTAGTTAATATTAATTTTCTTATTGCCTGGCAATTATGTGATTGTATGTTAAAAGATATATGCAGAGTGTTTGTGGCTTAATATCATTACATTTCTGGAATAAGCAGTTAAGATGGAGCAGTGAGATGGAGTTCATTGAAAATTTTTCTTTGTCCAAGTGTCCCGTACACAACTGGAGGGGAAATGAGTGGCAAAGGAAACAGTGATGGTGGAGGATAGTTGCACTAGGTTTCTTGTTTTCGTTCATATAGTGGTAATTTCTTTGGAATTAGGGTTTCACAAGATTCGCAAGCAACTGCAACTAAAGTGAGGTGTTGTATATGTGGCATACTTCATGTCAGAAGAGACTTGTACAATAAAAATCTGGCACTCTTTAATGGGATATGGACACTTTCTTGTATGGAGTAAAGACGTGATAAATAGTGGGTCGGTCATTCGGATCTTAAAATCAAAGAGGTGGCTTGGTCAAACTGCAAAGCACCGTTATAATTATGAATGTATTATTTCTATAAATCATCTGCAAGATTATGATCTCTGTGTTCAAGTACTTTTAGAGTCTTTGCTATTTGTGTTCGTGGCACAGAAATCAACCGTCATTTTGAAGCTTACGCAGTGCTTAGAAGGCTGTGTGTTATGCCTTAAACAGAAATACTGAGGGAAGTTTATTAGGAGCTGCTTTTTCCATACAAAATGCCTGTGGACAGGCCATGAAAGGTTAGGCTTCTTGCCTTTGAACATATGACATATGAAGGGCCAATACACAGTCAAACAGTTTGCACAACAGAGGCTGTTGCATAAACATGTTGACAGAGTATGGGCTGGTTGGAGATGTTTTGGTGAGTGTGAGTGTGTGTGTGTGTGTGTGTGTGTGTGTGGTACAAAATCTGACAGATTTGAAATTTTTTACACAAACAAGCGAGTTGCAGAGCAGTTTGTGGCATGTAATGGAATATTTGTGTGACTGTGTCCAACACCTTTAATTTTTTGTTTTGCTATGTGTGGGGGAAGTTTGCTTTGCAAGTAATATTACATAAATGGCATAAAACCATGGCGATCTCCTGGAACAGTGGAGAGTTAAAAGTGAAGTATATGGGAAAGAAACTGGAAAAATGCAGGGTACTACTTAGTTGTATGGGCCCCTTTAGTCTGTGCCAGGCTTGAAGGGATTCTTTTCTCTGGAATATTTCTGTGGGTGAAAAAAACTTTATCAACTAATGAAGAAAGAAATAAGAAATCACTTTTGCTGAGTTTAGGACTGAGGACATTGTGTTACAGTATTTTCTGAACGCTATTATCCAGTATCTCCAGTTTGTCAAGTTTGAAGTTGAAAAAACTAGCTAATCCAATGTGGACTGAGGTGAATGTGCAGTTGTTCTTAGGCGAATATATTTATACATGTGATAGGACAGTACTGTGTTGTGAAATAACATGAACTTGCACTGCACAAAGAGTATTTATATGTGATACTCTTTAAAGCATAAGCTGTAGAAAAGCTATTGAAGTTTTGTAGAAAATTCCCTGAAAGTGCAGTGCCTTCCAAAGCAAAAATCTGCAGAACAGTGGTGGAGTGCCATGCGAAGGGATCCGTGTTAGACAAAAGGAAACTCCAACAAGGATATGTACTGACAAACCAAGATTAACTTAATGATGTTGATGCTCAATTAGAACCAAGCCAAATACAGTCATTACATCCCTTAGCTCTTCAGCTTAGACTGTGAAGTATAGTTCACTTACAAGAGTACCACATACTGTGTTATTATTCTGTCATGTTTAGTATTTTAGCATATATGTGTATGATTTTACAGGATATTTCAAGGTACTAAGATTGGGTAGTTTTGATGAAGTTTGTTCTGTAGGCGCAGTATATTGCATGTGATTTTATGCTCCAGGAGATCCTGATAACTGAAGCAGTTTCTTATTGAAATTTAAGTTTGCTTTATGCTAGTCCTTATGACAGAAGTACAGAACAACTGGCTGTGTTGAAAAATAAAGTACAAATTTTTCATACTCATATGACCTTATAATAGGCTGTGACCACTTCCTGTTATATTCATTTCAATTTTCATTCATATTCATGCTGTTGTATGACTGTTGGTGCTACATAATTCTGTCAGTTGATATGTTTTATAAGCTGCTGGGTAAAGTAAGACAGAAACTATTATGAATATTTTATGATGAAGTTTGTCCCAAATAAAAATTAGTAAGATGAGTGTGATAATTATTAATGATATGAAGGATAGATGGTCACTTGAGGTAAGGTATGCCACTTCATGAATGTGCTGCTTAAGGCATATGGCAGGAAATTTTTAATAACTGTTATATTATGTTTGTCACATATGTAGGAGAGATTATTAATATTGAATATATCAAGGTTTTCTTTGGCTAGATAACATGCTATTTTGAATTGTAAGCGAGAGTGACTTGGGTAATTTTTGGTGTTACTGTCTTTCACATCCATGTCCTCTCAAGTCGTGATAAGAGGCATATTTAAGTCCAAACAGTATGTGGATTATTCTGGCTACTAAATAGTCCCCATGGGCATTGAGGCTGTCATCCAACCAACAGACCAGCGGATGGATCACCTCCATGAATAACTCCCTAGGTTGCTGCTGTAATGACTGTACCACTTTAGCCTTGGCATCTTTGTCCAGCTTGAATCAAAAGTCCTTTGCCTACTGAGTGCTGAGGGACTTTGAAATCACCATCAATGAACAGTGCTGGTGTGGAACCCTTGAAGGCATTCACATGTGATCAGGAGAGCGTTTGGCATGCTCATGAAGGATGTAATGCTGCACAACCATGCCCATCCAAGCAATGCCTGTACTGTCGGGGACTTGACATGGTCTATGTGCTGACACATGTGGTTCATCATCCATACAGCCCAGATCTCTTTCGTCATGTGATGTCCATGTGTATGTGGCCTTCAGGTTTCAGAGGCTTTAGAGTCAGGTTGTATGAAGATGTTAAGGCCACCATGGTGCAGTGATTTCAGCAGCAGCCAAATTAGTTCTCCTATTGCTTGGTGTGGCAATGGGATACTTGTCTCATGGCCCATGAGGGCTATTTTTAATGGTCTTGCTTCTTTGCACAGAACAATCTCCAAATGGGTCTCATTTGAACAAGTCTGTTATGTTATGGCAGTTTATGTTATTGACATCCTTTGATGGGAAAGCAGAATTATCCTGTATTGCTCTAACAACTCATGTGTCAGTTTGTAATCCTTGTAGAGTAACTGAGTTTCTACAAATGATATAATCACATCAGGTAGACCATGCTGATCAAAATTGGGGCATGCAGCACTTGCTACGGACTGTGTGGGGATCACATGGATTTGTATCATTATGGTTACAGCAGAAATGGAATGGTGACAGTCATGGAAGATACAATAGTAACAAAGTTTATATAAAAATTGTTCTGTTACTGTGCTGCTTGAACCGTGCAGTGGATGATCACAGGGGATTATCAGTGTAAACTGTAAGGTCAAGAAATGGATGGGGTGTAGTATATCTGAAATAGTACACCAAACTTGATGAGGAAAGTTGCATGTATGTGGGACAACTGGACTGGGGTTTCTGTGCAGCAACTCATAACATTTGTTTGATTGGCAAATGCTTGAACACATGATTCATCAGTTTTGTATCAAATCATTTGTGATTCACTTCGTGGTTCCTATGAAGCATTGGAGCCCATCTGCAACTCTATAGTATCAAATTGCAAAAGACTGTTATACTGCTGTGAGAATGTAGTCTCCCACTTGTGTATATCAGTTGTATGACTTGTAGATAAGAGATTGCTTCATTATCTGATTGCAAAAGTAGGTTTTCTTTTTATGCCATTCTGCCATGTGTGCGTTAAAAAGGTTGAGCTTTGTGACATATTCTGGGCATATAAACAGGCCATCTTATTTTGCCAATATTCAGAGTGTTTTCTGTATAAAGAATGTCAGGTAACTAGATGTGGCCTACAGTTTAGACAATTTCAGAAAGTAGAGCACTTAATTTTTACATTCATTGTTCCGTGCATCATTATAATTGTTTCAAAAAATAACCAACACGATGACACTTGTGGACTAATCTTTATTTTCAGGGGTAGTCGTCATTCATTCTCTGCATGTTTCGAGCTTTCGGGAAGCTCATCATCAGGAGTTCATTTTTCCTGTACAGTCAGCCTCCCGACGGGAACAGAACGCGTAGGAGAACGGGAGGGTTACAGCAAAAGATTACACACTATACCAGAGGCTGACTGTACAGGAAAAATGAACTCCTGATGATGAGCTTCCCGAAAGCTCGAAACATGCAGAGAATGAATGACGACTACCCCTGAAAATAAAGATTAGTCCACAGGTGTCGTGTTGGTTATTTTTTGAAACAATTAGAGCACTTAATGTTCATTTACCATATATGATGTATGTAGTATTGCTGCAGTCTTTGTCTTTTACTGAGAAGTTTTGTTTCAGAGTGTTGTATTGTATGAAATTATGGAATACCAAACATAATTCTTTTTACCTCTAGGTGAAACTGTTGGATGAAATGGTACGAGATGAGGTTCTTTTATCACCCAGCATCACATGGATTGAGTTACCACAAAAGTCTGGTTATGCACAGTGAGGAGAAAGCTTTGTAGATATGCTAGACAATTTTTTGAATTGTGATTACAGATTGTATACTGTAAATATAATTTATATTTTGCATTTCTGTGTGTGTGTGTGTGTGTGGAGTCTATATACTGCATTTATCAAAATATGAGGGTTTTTTTCATACTTCCTCATCTGAAAAATGGGTTACCTGGTAATCCCTCTCAAATTTAAGAACATTCTTTTTAGATATCTATCTGATAATGGTAGACTGTGCATGGGTGTCTTCGTGTATATGGGTAAATGCAGTATACACCCTATCTGTGTCCTATACTTTTCTTATGAAACCTACAGTAAGCAGTGGGCTGGGATAACAAAGTCAATATAGGGACTCGCTATGTGCTGAATGGCCTTGGGATTGAATCCCGGTGGTGGCCAGATTTTCCGCACCTGTCCAGACCAGCTGTCGGGCTTATCCATTCTCAAGTACGATGAGTACCAGGTCTGTTTACCAGGAGTAAAGTAGCTGGGGCATGGCATTGACCACCCCCACCCTCACCCCCCAATCTAGCCCGGAGTTTAAAGAAAGAGTAGTGGTAATGTCTACTCTCGCTCAGTGCCTTCATGGTCTGTTCTAGAGTGAACTCTACGTGTACCTTTAACTACAGTAAGAAAACGAATGGTGTTGGTGTGTTGTAACAAGGAGATGCGAAATTTATATTTGGAAGCAACAAAGTACATCAATCTGGCAATGTATATTATACTCGATATTTCATACTTTTCTGGGCTTCATTCATTGTCTGATACTCTGATAAGAACACAGCACTTCCAAAACTTATGCTGTTTCTATACTTGGGTAACAAGGTCTGATAGAAAGAGCCATTCTCAGTCATCATATGTGACTGGTTGGATTTGGGAATTTTTTTATCCTGACAAACTGTTTTCTGATTGTTCATATAGAATACCCAGATAGTAGTTGTAACACTGACAGTTGATGACTATTGTGTGGAGTGATGGTGGTATCGCACACTAAGAACGAAGTGAACCCATTGGTTCGTTACTGTCTTCTTATATGCCTTTAGTGTTCCATTATTCGCTTTGTTGATACTGATAATAATATACTAGGGATGATGATTATACTGTGCAGGGATTACACTGCTAATATGCACATGTGTATCACTTTTACTTGTAAATCAGTATTAATTTTGTACGGATCCTGGTGTGTTTTTTCTATGTAAGCACATGGTATTTCAAAATGGCCAGACCAATTACATTGCTGCAGCCTGTGTAAAAACACACATAATTAAGTGATATGAGCCTTGTGGCCTGTTCACAGGTGTTTCAGAATGTATATTCAGGCTGAGGGGTTGTTTTGAACAGTAACTGTTCAAAACAGCCCCTAACCTGAATACACATTCTTATTTCTTCACTCTTCAGATTTAAGAAATCTGTAACTCTTGAGAACTGGATGTTTGTTTATATAACATTTCTGTTTGGGAATTGCCTGAAAGTTAAGTTTTAAAGTAATGAACTGCTGTGTTTGAAACAGCCAAGTATTCTTTCTTTATGTCCATCCACCCATTCTGCAACTACACTGTGTCTCAGAATGTGGTGGTTCAGCAAACTGCAGGTGCATGTCCAGTTGATATTTGGCTTCTTCCATATGTTGAAGTGGACAATATTGGTATAGGGGATTTTTTTTTACGTAGAAGTGATAATTTCTTCACAAGTGTTCTCTGATATTTAAGGTGTGTGTTAAATTCATTATTGGTTACATTTGTGTTGCTCTTCTTGAGATTAATTTTGATATGAGGTAGTTGCAAAGGATTTCAAGCCACATCTTTCGCTCACACTGTAATATTGCTGACTTGTGTTCAGGAAGTGCAAGGTTTGATTGTCAGCTGGGACACTGAATTTCTGACTGAGATTTTCCGTAGTTTTACTTAAGCCATCTAGGCTATGACTATTTCCTGTCCACGTTTTTCAGTTTTCACTAATCTTGATTGGCCATTTGTACGGTTTGATGCTGAACAACCATTGCAGTTGATACAACATTAAATGTCGTATGTTTTGTTACTCCACATTTTGAGGCTTACTTTTGTATCTGAGATGTAGGTGTGATGGTTTCTTTAGCATTTGAACTTTCATTAGCCGAATTTATCAGGCACTGGTCAAGTGAACAGGCTGGAAATACACTATCATATTGAATAAATTGATTATTTTTAACATTACTAACCGGTCACTTCTTGTCTAATGTATCATATTGCTCATAGTATTGCAAACAAAATATAATTTTTATACACACACAAATATTTAGTTCGTTTTTGTCAGCTGTGTAAACTTATATGTACTTAGTCTGGGTGTTTGGAACTAATGAATTACCTGTCTCAGTAATTCTGATAAGTCCAAGCTGTCATCGGCAATGGCATGGGCTGTTTTAAATTTTTTCTGCAATTTATTGCATTGAATAGAATTTCCTGTCTCAGCTGTTGCAATTTCACAGAGTTTTTCTTGTAAACAGTTTGTATCACACCCCCTTGCAAGGGCTGTATCAGCTTCTTTAAAGTAGTATCTGGAACATAAGAGAACTGTTACAGTTTTGAAATAGTCTATGTAAGATTCAGTAAATCTGCACACCAGTTGATAGTGCAATTGTTATGGCTGTGCTTTGCCTGTGGTTGTTTGTATTATATCGTAATCTCCATATGAAATTATGTGTGAATAGCTTAGACTGAGAGTGAGAAGTAGTACAGCAGCTTTCTGCTGCTAGGTTTCACAATGTTGTTACTTTCTGAGTGAGTCTAGTGAATTTTGCAGCTGTAACCATCTGTGTAGCTTCCCATTGGTGTTTGCTATAGTTGTGTTAAGTGCAATCCACAATATTCTAATGAAGGAACAACATGTGTGTATTAAATATTGTTTCATACTCAGAAAGACTTCAATATCATTCATCACTACATAATGTGAGCTATTGAAGCTCTGTGAAATAATGCAAGAGTAAATACAAAATAAATCCTCTTCTCCTGTCATTAGTGTCTAACTGTAATTTTGAAACTTGGTATTGAAGTTTTGAAATTATGCCATTAATGGTCACCCCCGGTTTGCATATTCCTTATTGTCATGGAATCATTGAAATGGTGAATAAGATTTCCCTGATTGGATATTATGAGAACACTGCACATATAACTGTAGTTTGCATTGACATCGCTATTTATTTTGTAATTTAAAATCGATTCTCAATCCCCTTGTTTTAAACTTACATTTATTTTAATTTTTACCCACAAACCTCAAGAATTAGAAAAGCTGCTTTTTGCAGAACCTCCCTTCTCTTCGACATTCAGAGACCAACTTGGTCGAGCTGCAATTGTAAAAGTGGAAAGATTGTTTTAAGTACTTTGTGCTATATAAAGTAATTATTTACCTGGAGTATTGCTCTAGAAGACTTCTATTGGTGGCCATGTTTTGCACTAGTATGTCCAGTGATGTAGGGGAAAGAGACTCCACTCCATATGTGTCTTTGAAAGAGTAGAGCTTAACCCAGTTTGGTGTTGCATTGCCTTGCAGGTTTGCTTCTGTTAGGTTGTAGATCCATGTCTCACTATCTAGGATGTCCTGCAAGAAATTCCTTCTACAGTGTACTGCAGAATAGTTGTTTGAATCATGACATTAATCTTAATACTGTTTAAGAATTCAGTTTTTATTTCTCATAAAGGACCTGGCACTTCTGTTATAATGACCAGTTTGTTATGTTTAGGCAGACAATCGCTGTGTAATCTTGACGGTCATACAAAACCCATTAATGTAGTCTGTGGGCAGAGCACAGGTGTTTTGAATGATGCAGGTGGTATGTGCAATACCATTGTGCTTTGAAGGGTTTACTGGATTTCTGATAATGGTTCTTCCCAAAACAGTGCATAGCTCATCTGTTTCGAAGTCTGAAAGATCATTAACTAACTTGAAAGATAAGACTGGGTCTTGTAGACCAGTTACTCTCAGATCTTATCTTGTTTGTGACATGTCTGATGTACGTCAGCCTCTGTGATTTGTCATAACAGTGACAGGCAAAGTTAGAAGAAAGAGACTCATATGGGAGCTCAGACAGCTCACTGAGTATATTGACTAGCCCATGAGCAGAATTACTTGGGAAACTGGCACTTGATTCCTGATAGGCTGGGATTTTTTTTATCTGTGCAGTGTCCAAACTGGCTCTGAACCCCAATTAGCCTTCTATGTAGGAATTGCTGGCAGCAGAGTGGCTGCCACTGTCGGTTTCTGGGGTTAAGAATGTGTGGAAATATACTTCCACTGTCCATTTTATCTTAATTGTGCGGGGCTTAGTTCACCATAGGACAACTTTATATTTTGCTGTATATAATTTTATCCATTTCTTTGTTAGTTCTTTATGTTGAGCATTTTCAGCATGCAGTTTATGAATATGTTTGTTTAATTTTTATTACAGGTAAAACATGCTGCATAAAGTATTTATACCTTATGCCTTTTCATTGTATTTCAGAAAGAATATGCTACTATTATTGTAAGTAATTTCATTAATATACAGAGCCCATTGTGCATTTTCTTTAAGCTTTCTATTTTATATTTCCTTTACATATGATTGACATACGTACGTAATTGGCAGAGTCCATGCTGTAGGCCTTGTAGTTAGGGTTCAGGTTGCTGAATGGGGTTACACTTCCACCGTTGAATGCCACATTGTTGGCACGAGTTGGTTCATCAGTTGCATAATAAATGTAAAAGTGATCTTTGTGAGTATGACCGTTGAACTGAGCTGTTACTGTGTTTTCAAACCTAAGAAAATATAACCAAGTAATATGAATTATTGTAGTCCCTTGTGTAATCATTGTGCTGGCAAAGTCAGTGATGCAGCTGCTTACATATTGGAAGACTAGGGTTTGAATCTGCAGCAGAAGATCAAAACTGATTCTGTACACATAATCATGGCCAGACTATAAAATTAACAGATTGTGGACATCCAGTTTTGAAGTGATGAATACGTGGTATTAATGTTTGTGCCAATTCCACGTCTTTATGGTATTGCACACAGCCATGAAGTCAAATTTGCCAAATATGAATATCTCTGTACATCACATTAAGCAGTGTTTATGTTTAATTCATTCATTGCATGTCTGATGGTCTGTTGCTCACCTGTCTATGATTTTGTGAAATTCACGGCTCCATGTTTTGAGACACGAGTCATAACCTGATGGCATGTGACTAAGTATGTGAACCTTTTCGCCATCTCTCTCAGCTTGAAGTAAAGTGTCAGCCAGCCACTTGAGTTGGTCCTCTTGGTCTTTAGAATCATAAATAGACCACCTGTAAAGTGCCAGATATAGCATTGCCTGTTCCTGAAAATACACTGAGCCTTAAAACATTTTACTGCTTTTGATACTTCCCTATGGTCATCTTAAGTAGTGTACAGAACATGAAGTATGTCTGTGAGTCAGCCTGTCTGTGGAAGGAGTTACAGCTGGCATTGTAATGTGCAGTTGAGTCTTTCCATGTTATGCATATTCTTCAAGTGAATAAAAATAAATTTAATTTAAATGTATTTGGGCTTTTTTGGTGGAAAAATGAATGCAGTTATTTGGTATGGAATGGGGTGGGCAGAGGTATCAATTAATTTTCACTTGTCAGGTGGCCTATCAGTTGGCAGATGTTACACAGTTGTTGGAATAAATTACAAAGGCTGCTGACTTAAGAGTGTGTTGAAGTAGTGATGGAGATCTGAATTACTTTTAAAGAAATGCAAATTTTTAAGTATTAATTGGAGAGCATTGTCCATATGCTTTATGAGCATTCTGGTGCATCCTGGAGTTTATTTGGTTGTCTGTGAAGATTTGAGGATGTTCATAACAATCTCTTGGTTACACACTGATGATCACAAAGCACATGTTGAGTTCTGCTCTGTGAACTGAATTTGTCCTTTACTGAAGAATCATAAATATTTAGATTGTGTTAATGTGGTACATTAACAGGGTAGTTCATTTGTCTGTAGTATTTATTTATTAGCTATTTTTAAGTGTGAAGGGTATCATAAACTCGTTCATATTTTCATAAATTTGATAATGGAAGTTAAGAGATGTTGATCAATTCCAGTTCTTGTTAAAATTAGACAAAGATTGTTGACATTTTTACATGAAGACCTGCATCTCTAGCTTAACTTACGGAATATTTAAAATGGTAAAAAAAATATTAGGAAGAATTGCTGTAGACAAAAATGAAATATTTCCTGCCCTGCACACTCCCTGTGCTATTCTTTGGTTGTTGAGATATTAAACTACAGGCATGAATGGTTCCAAGGCTTTCATGATATGCATGCATTTCCCAACGTGTACGTGAAATAGTGTGTTCCAAAATATGTCTGAGATAGTAGAGACAGTATAATCAGTAGGTCGTGTACAGGACAATCCAGCGTTGAATACAAACATGGAAAGGAGGGTTTTCTCTTATCTGAAATGTTCATACCGTCTCTGGGACCCATCCAGTCTCCTATACATTGGGTATCAGGGTTCTGTCTTGGGGTAAGGCAGCAAAGGCATGGTGCTGACCTCACACCTGCATCTATGTGGTGTGGCTATAAAATCACCGGACTGATGTTAGAACATTTTTTATTCAAAAAATTTCACAATAGAAATGTCACCCTCATTGTACTCCCCTCCCCGATCCCTACATCGCTCCATCCGAATCTTCCACTTTTGGAAGCAATGCTGCTGGTCAACTTCTGATAGCTTATTCATGAGCTCCGTCGCTTTTGCCTTCACTGCATCTATGGACTTGAACCTGGTTCCTTTTAACGTAGACGTGATCTTTGGAAAAAAAAAAAAATGTCGGTGGATGTTCCAACACGGTGATCTTGTGCTTCGTCAAAAACGTCTTGACAGACAGGGCGTTTTGTGCCGGCACTTTGTCTTGGTGAAGAACCCATGAGCCATTCTTCCACATTTCGGGTCTTCTTCTCACCCATTCACGAAGGTTTGTCAAAACCTTATAGTAGACCTGGTTAACGTTCAGACTTTCAGGCACCAAATCCACGTGAACATTCCCTCGGATGTCGAATGAAACGATCATCATTGCTTTGAAGTTGGATTTGCTCTGCCATGCTTTCTTTTACCTTGGTGAATTGGGGCTCTTCCAGTGCATGGATTGGTACTTACTTTCTGGGTCATATTGAAAAAACCATGATTCATCACACGTTATTACGTTCTGTACAAGGTTTGGGTCTTTTCAATGTTTTGAAGAATGTCAGCACAAATGTTCATTCGAATTTCCTTTTGTTTAGGAGTGAGGAGTCTCGGCGCCATCTTCGAACACACTTTTTTCATGTTGAAATTGTTATGTAAAAATTGTCGAACAGTTTCCTTGTCAATGTTAATTAACTTAGCAACTGCTGGAATGCTCAGGCGATGGTTTGTCGAACAATTTCACCGACTTTTTCAATGTTGGCATCTGTTTGTGATGTGCTGGGACGACTGGGGCACTGATCGTCTCCGATCTCTTCCCTTCTCTCTTTAATCCTTTTAAACCACTCAAAAATTTGAGTACAAGATAGACACTTATCACTATAAACTTTCTTCCACAAATCGTACATTTCTGTAGCGGATTTTCCAAGTTTCACACAGAATTTCACATTGACGTGTTGCTCCACGTTAACACTTAACATGATTCTGACAGAGAACAAGAACACGATCCACTTCAAGCAAAGGCTAATGACAAACTGTTTGCTGCACGACCTTGAAATTGTAACTGTGAATGGAGGGGAGACCACAAACCAATACCACACTCCGCCCATTGCTGCCAAGTTTACAGGGAAGCGGAAAAAAATTAAGTCCGGTTATTTTATAGCCACACCACTTAGTGTTGTGATTAAGAATGAGTGGAGCTATTCCTGTACTCTCCTCCATGCGTTCATGTTGTGGACAAAGAAAATTTGCTTATTTGTTAGAACATTGTTTTGAAAAATGTGTTGGTGTGAAAACACAGGTTAAAACTATTTGTAAACTACTTTCAATTTTCTTGTTTTGTTTTGTTTGGTAGATGCATTTGGTGTCTGTCGTACATTGTAACTTTTTTGAAGGTCACATAAAATCTCAGGATGTCAAGGTTTAGAATAGCATGTTCATACTGTTGGTGCATTTTGTATTGATGTTGTGTGGCAAGAACGTAGTTTCCTTTTATGGCGTGTGTTTGCTTAGAGAGTCAAGAAGTTATTTTATCTTTAATAATGTAACTGCTACCATTTACCAGTTTTCAGTGTAGCCAAGGTTGCTGTTGAGAGCTATAATTCGAAATCCAGGTCGTGCCAGCACAGTGTAGAATCCTCCATGCAAAATAGTTTCTTTGGTTTCTGGTGGCAGCCAATAAGACCACAGTTCTGCAGACAGTTCATACAGCCAGTTTGTTGAAACCTTCTCATCACTTATGTTGTGTGGTGCAAACCTGTTATGTAATTATAGAACCAATCATATGATTATTTTATGCTTCTTCTGCTTAGATACTCTGGCTACTGCTGAAATTTCACATTTTGTGCATGATAAGTTATGGACTCCTTTATTGTTTCTTAGACTTTTCTGTAAGAGTAAACTTGGTGCCATGTAGTCTGGTGGTTTCTGAAGAAACATGCCTTCTATCTTCTACTACAAAGGTGGAGGCAGTATGTTCTTCTGAAATGTTGGTACCAGTGGCATAACTAGGTTTTTGGTGCCTAAGGTGAGTAGTTATAATGGCCACTGTAACAGAAGTTGCGAATATTAAAAAGTTACAATTACATATCAAATTTATTGTTCTTTGTCTCGGTAATTTAAAATTCATTGCACACAGATAAAATTTTTAGTTTAAAATATTCATTTTGCGACCTCTTGGACTCTGCTGCCTGGGGCAGTCATGCCACTCACCACCTTTCACTATGTCCCTGGTTGTTGCCCATCAGCCAGATTACATAGTGTCATTCTAATAGCCTACGCTATGAATTCTGAGTGAGTGGTTTATCCAGTTCATTCTATGAAATGAAGGTAATAAAACATGGTGAAAAATCGATAAATAAATGGGAACAGCTGTGCAGCAGCCGAAATATAAACCTACCATCATCTTGTACTGAGTTCGTGGTAGCAGATCTTATGTGCCAAACTAGTACGTCAGCATATGTTTGTACATCATTGATTTATGTAACAGGGTGATGAAGAGTTGTTTAGTTCTGTGGTAATGAATTTAGTAGGATGTGGAAGGGATGAGGCTGTTTTTAGTAGGCTGTTTCATGCAGATGTCTTGAAAACTTTGTGGTCAGGTGTGAATGGCCAATGAAGTTTTTCCAGTCAAGTCAAGGCAATATAGCAGTTGTATTGAGCATTGAGGTTCATACAGTAATGTTGCTGAAGATTGTAGTCTTCTGGGATGTTACACCATTTTGATTGGTAAATAGTTACAAACACTTGAAGGGTCTTGGCACTTCATCTTCAGTGTCCAGCAGTATGAAGAATGAGGACTTCTGGGCTGCTTGATCATGAAGATGAAAGCTCAACATTAGTAACTGTTCACCAATTGATGTGACATAACCTCCCATATTACGTGGCTTTTCATGTTTGGTGCACTTTGAGTTAGCTCTCTCTGCCTTTCTACTGCCCTGGCAATTGGCCAGCACTCAACATGACATGTCTTTTGTATACAAATGTGGAGTGATTCCTACACAGGGCCAAATGTAATTCAGATGCATTGTATTATAGTTTTGGTTTTGTGATATTGATATGTTACAAAATAATGCTGAATTTAAAGGGTGAGCAAATACATTTTCAGAAATGATGTGAGCTGTAAACATGCTACCATTTACAGTAACATTTCATGTATATGTTTATACATATACACCAACCTTTCGCCCAATGCAATCTTGACTAAACACGGTTGACAGTAAGTATATGGGGGGACAGAAGGTTGCCAAGCACTGAAAAATGTAAACACACATTGATAAACGTGGTCAGTTACTCACTCAAACTGCTGTGGAAGTTGGAATATTTGGCTACCCAAGCAAACCCTTTGCAGTCTAATGGTTACTATACGTACCACTAGCTTTAACATTAAAACAATCTGCATTCTGCCTGCAGAGTGCATTTGTGGGTTTTATATGGATCTCGGAACCAACAACGATTGTTACCTTTCATAGTACTTACTGATTGATTTTTGTAACAAAGATGTGGTGTGTTTACCATGTGATCCACACTGAATCTGTATGTCAGTTCAGGTTCATGTTAGTCTTCAGAGGTTAATGTACAAGAATGTATGTGTGTTAAGTGATGGTGGAAGGTGGGGTCATTAATGTCCACCTTCATGTAACCCTATTTTTCTTATATGAAGTTATTCCAACATGTCTCCCCATAACCCTTCCTTTGGAAAGGGGGTCACAGTGTATATATTCCATGGATCCATAAGTTGGACAGAATGGCTACAGGATGTGATATAATTCATTAAATATTGCACTTGCTGATAAAGACTTATTCATTTTGTACTTAGCCTGCAGCTTCTCTGAAATATCTCAGTGTCCAAAGTGTTGTACCAGACCTAATATACAGGGAGTTGGCCAGGGGATGGGAGTGGTGCTGCAGTCATGAGTGGCAGAGTCAAAGGGGCAGCATAATGAATATTTTGAATGTTAAAAAAAAAGTCTGTGCTCAACAGATTTTCAATTATTGAGCTGAATAAGAGGAAATTAATTGTTTTGTGATTTGGGGGTGTTAAGTATGAATACTTGTGCAGGCATGAGAAAACCTAGCTGTGCCACTGCTAGTATGCACAGAGATAGATCACTAAATTATGCACAGTTACATAGTTACAATTGTTACGAATAGGCTGGAAGCTGTGGAGGAAATTAGGCTTCATAAGGTTTTGTAGAACTTGTAGTTTCTATGCTGAATTTTAAGTATTCCAGAATTCAACATGTTTGTTAATGCAAAGAATCCTTACGTATTTGTTGGAGTTGCTTCATGGTTTCCCAGAATTGGATACACTGGTATATTGGGAAATTCCGTTTTCAGTGCCATTAGTACTTTTTTTATTGATTCAGTGTTCTTAGGAATACTTGTGTCCCATATGCCATGATCCACAATGTCTCCAGTCATGTATATATAATCAATTTTCTGAAATGTAAGTTTGATCACGTTAGTCTTTTATAGGTATGTCTTTAAAACATTTACTTCTTTAAAGCTTTCAGGATTGTCTGCCATTCTGTACTTGGCAGGAAGTATTCTATTCTTCATCATTTGTTACTAACTTGTTCCAACTTTTTTAACATTTTTTATGTTTGCAGTGGCGTAGCTAGGTTTTTTGGTGCCTGGGGTGAGTAATCATGATGGCCACCCTAACAGAAATTATGAGCTAAAGAAAACACAATTATTTAGTGGCTTTCCCTTCATTTGGCTCAATAATTTAAAATATGTTGGGCCTTTAGAAAATCAGGTTTTTGATTTAAAATAATAAGTTTATTGCCCCTTGGATTCTGTTCCCTGTGGCAGGTGTACCACTCTCCACCTGCTGCCCCACTGGCACCCCCAGCAACACCACTGTTTTTATGCACACGGGTATGTTTATGTGTATGTGTTTGATATCATGTGTGTATGTACCCTAAAGTAATAATTCTTGCTGCATAACACAAATTTTTCAAACATTTTTCTACTCATTACAAATATGTGTGATATTTAATGCCATTTTTCTTAATTTCATTAGCATTTGAAATTTAGTATGTCTGTTTGCAATTTTTGTCACAAATTTGACATGATTGTCAATGAACTAGAGGTATAATTTTTTTCCCTACCCTAATGTGTGTCTCCAGGTATATTTTTTGGTCTTTCTGTTGTCTACCAGTCCAGAAAGCATTCAAGTATGGTCCTACAGTTTTGACAAACACAGATTATGTCAGGATTTTCTTTAAGAAGTACTTACATTCTCTGCATCATACTTTCTTAATATTTGTAGAGTACGCTGAATGTTTAATCACATTTTTGCTACCTATCCTAGTTTATTTTTTGTGGTTTGACTTGTTGCATGCCATAGAAGACTGCTAGTTCTGCAGAAATTGCATTACAACACAAAAAGCTTAGGAGTTTAACCCTAGGAACATTTATGAGTTATATAAAGAGCAGACTGGATGGGCTGAGCTGTATTTCTGAATTACCCTAGTTACTGAACAGTACTGAGATATTCAACAGTATTCGTGTACTCTTCAATATCAGAGTTGGAAATCTCCCTGAAAATAATTAGCATATTCAAACCCACAATTTTAAAATGTGTTTTGTTTATTTCATTGTTGACTGCATCACCAAAAAACAATGTTGATGGAGTTCTGATGCCTTCATCGCAGTGACATAAGGAGTTTGGTCTTTAGTGATGTGTTACCATGTAGTCTGTTAGAGAGATGCCATTGTTTTGGAGAAATCTGCTGTTTCCTTCTTCAGTTAGGAGAAGTTAACATGGAGGCAATAAATTCCTCTGAAACCTTTGTGTATGTCTACCAACTACATGGTGTCACATCCAGAGGACCACATATGAACATGTACTTCTAACATGTTTGGTTTATCTGTTAAACAAAGTATGTAAATATTAACTTTAATACTTCCATCATCTGCTGTCATGTTGTAGGATAGCAGCCTAACAGCACTCTGAAACTGATACCAGACAGTTGCTTGGAAACCGTGTATCATCCATGTATGCATACTTTTTGGGGAGCATTTCATGAAAGACAGAAGTTCAGGATCAGAGGGCACTTGGAAGGGAGGATTGCAGTCCCTATTAATTAAACGTTGACACTGATAGAATATCATCTTTCAGCAGACAGTTACATTCAAACTTTGGAGGCACACAGTTGTCAGTGTCTTTATTTTATTAGCAGTTTGTGTTTCAAGTGTTTCCTTTTAGAGCAATAAATCTTTGTATTGCTATTTGTCACTTCAGTTCAAATATGCTGCAATACTCATATTTCTAAGCAACTTTCTATTACAGGTACTAGTGTTTACCTTATGACTTTGCTTAATTTGTTGTAGTGTATTTTGAACAGTTTGCCATGGTATGTCACAATCCCTGTAATCACCCCAGTAACCAGCTGCTGCTTCTGGTCTGTCTGGTTTGCCTTGATCGCTTCTACAGCACATTATTGCACCACATTCTGCATTCCCATTTGGCATGTACATGGGATCGTAGTGAATGTCTGTTATGTGGATGATAGTCAGAGCCTCAGAAGCCTGAAAATGTGAAAATATATCTGTTATTTGGATGATAAAACCTCAGAAACCTGAAAATATGTTTACTACTCATATCTGTGGAACCCTAAGACATTATTTTCCATATTTCAACAATTTATCTTCACTTGGAATAAGCATTTACTAATGACACGTTCCTTATACCAAGTGATAATCCTGTTAGAAGGTTCATGTTATACTGTAATTACACAGGATTCAAATTGCAGAGAGTGGGTGGAAAAAATGCCACAGTTTTAGAAGCCCTTTGTATTAAATGGAACAAGGTGAAATAAAGTGAATTAACCAATGAGTGGGAATGGTTAGGCCTCAAAGCTGTGTTGTGTTGATGTAAGTGCATTTAACTCTATGCATATTGAGAGAGTAGTCCTGGTCATGTCAGACTGAGTCCACCGTTTCTGGATTCTTGCATTTAAATGTCATTTAGATTCTGGTTTTGTCTCTTCTAGACAGGTCATTTTCTGAATAGTTGCTGTCCTTGACTTAACAAAAACAATAAAAATCTAGTGGAGCTAGGCAGGAAGACTTAGCTGGCCAAGAAACTGGTCCTGGATGCCCAACCCATGCAGACAACATGAGCAAAGTGTGGGAATCTACCTTTTAATTGGCATAAGGGGCTAGGATCGTCTTCAGTTTTAGACAATGCATAGTTCTGCTGTATGTCTAATGTGATACTGCTTACTGTGTTTAATGTACAATGAAGGCTCAGTGCAGTTTGAGGAATAGTAATGGAGTGGCTAGGGAGGGGAAACACATCTTAGACAGGAGGGGAAAGTGGAACTGGTTGTGTTGCTATATGTCAAGCACTGAAAAGCAATTTACAGTTAAAATTAACACATTTTAGTCAACTCTACCTGCATGGAATAATACGGAAATCGTAGTTGGGAGACTGAAAGACATTAAGAGATATGAAGTAGTACTAGGCTAAGTAGCCTAATCAATGGTGGTGGTGGTGATTTATAAAATACAGACTTTGAAGTATTTCAGTCATTTGCCTTTGTGTATGCTCTGCTGACATCACTTCTATTGACTTTTGGTTTGGATCCAACATTGACATTCACAGTCCATTCCAGACTTCCATCATCTTCAGAACATCCATGGGTTTGAAATATTACTCCACAGATTCGGCTAGATGTCAGTCCTTGTGTGTTGTCAAGTATGTAGAGCAGTGTGTCCTGTAATATCAGTAAGGTGCAAGATTAAAATTGTGAAGTGTGCACAGTGATAGAAAATATGTGAAATTTTTTATTTTGATTGCACGTAATTTACATACTGAACTTTCTTCTTTTCCAAATTTTTTTGTTGGAACCATCTTGTTTTATTTTGAATATTTTGTACTTCCTTTGGCATATCTGTTTCTTGTCCATCTGTACATATGTTACAATTCATCTCATTTGCATTTAATGACTTTTCTTTACCTGCATAACTTATATATCATTGACATGATTGGGAAGGTGGTATGAATGTGGTAAAATTGGAAAGAGGGAATTATGGGCACTATGAAGATACAGTACTGACATTCACCTGCAGAGTATCAGATTGTGATGAAATTTGGCATAATGAATTTACACTAAAAATTTAAACTTTAATTGTGCTTCAAATTGCGCTGATTTATCATAGTTGCTAATGGATGAAGAACCGTGGACTGTTGTCATGATATTGCCAATTTGTAACGCATTGTATGTATTTTCAGTCTCATTCCAAGATGGGCTCCTTTTTTTTTTTTTTGGTACAATTACCTTATATGCACTTACATGTCGTATTTTTAAATAAATGGGCACTGTTCACTTTCCAGAAGGAAACTGTTGCGGTTTTTTTACACTGTGCCCACCATGTACCAAACTTTGTTCAACATCAGCAGCTTCCTTAAGTTCTGTTGAGGATTTTAACAAATATATCTTATCCAAGAAAGTAGCAGTGGTGTCATATTTTCAGCTTGCAGATGTTTTGAAACATGGGTCTTAATGTAAAAAGCTACAACAAACACATTAATGTACAAGACTGCGAACAGTGCATGTTTAGCTCATACATTCTGAATATTACAGTTAATAAATGTGTGGTGAATATTTTGTGTTGCCTGATTGCCATTCATTGTTTTCATCCACCTGTAGAGAGGTTCGTACATGTGTAGTATTAGTGTTATATACAGTTATGAGCCTTGGCTTTCTTGTGGAGGTACAGCTCAGTCTTTCTTAATTTTTGGCAGTGGGTGGAGGTGACTGGCCACTTTGCATCAGGGAATAGACCCAAGAAAGCTGGGTGGGCCCCAGAGCTTGTATAATTGGTGGGGTGAAAAGTCTCCACCCCACTAGAAATTCTTCATCGATTTTCTAGTCATCTAATGTGTAGCTTAGAGAGTGGATAGTACATGCTGTAAGTTAATACAACTTTGTACTCTGCTGCTGTATGTAGTTTCAGTGCGCTGTACATGTCAGACAGATGCTGTGCTACATTTGTGGCTTGTAACACATAGCACATAAAGAGAACACTCATGTCAAATTTGTAGGTATAGTTTTGATCCTCATCATACCAAATTCCACATGTGTACTTATAATACCACATACAGATTTTTTATATTGTAGTATATTTCATTCTATGTATAAACAATAAGTGTATATTTTATAACATCATTTCAAAATTTTCGGGGTCCTGCATTGAATAATCCTGTTGTTGCTCCCATAAGAAATTTGCATGAACACCACATTGTTGCTGGTTAAATTTGTAATGTGGTAATCAGTTACAGGAACAAGCATGGAAATTGGGTTGAGCACCTCTTTCTTTGTAAATGTGTAATACTTTATAAAAAAAAAAATTGTTTATCTTAGTAATTAACCAACTTGATGCACAAAATTTTTATTTTGCAATAAGTTTTATTTCATGCCTCTACATGTTTCAAGCACCATGTGCTCATCACAAGGAGGTCAAAATTGTATCATACAGCCTCTGGTATCATCACACCTATAGGTGTCAAAATTGTATTATACAGCCACTGGTATCATCACACCTATAGGTGTCAAAATTGTATTATACAGCCTCTGGTATTATCACACCTATAGGTGTGATGATACCAGAGGCCGTATAATACAATTTTGACCTCCTGATGATGAGCACATGGTGCTCGAAACATGTAGAGGCATGAAATAAAACTTATTGTAAAACAAAAATTTTGTGCATCAAGTTGGTTAATTACTAAGAAAAATATACAGAGATGCACGGTCAGCAAAACATAAAAAAAAAAAAGTTGTGTCTTTGGGTATGCTATAATTATGGATGTGTGAATGATTGAAGTTTATCATTTTGTAGCTCCTAATAACAACAGACGTACTGAAAAGACAGATTCTGTTCTTTTTCCTTGCTGTCACCCACACAGATGTGAACAGATCAAGAATGCCAGTGTAATGGTGATTATCTTTAATCACAGATTGTATTGATTTGGACAATAATAATCAAGCATTAGGTGTCTTACTGCATTCCTAGCAGGATGTGAAGTACTTATTCCTTCAAAATATAGTGTGTGTCATACTACCAGGATCATCATATTCATGTGTGTAACAGGAAATTTTTATTGTTTGAATGAAATTCAATTACCAAATGTACGTCAATAAGGCCAGCACATACTGCTTCATTTTGAATTCGCAATTCAACACAAATTGCACGTAAAAATTCATGAAACTCCTGTGGCGTGCGATTTTTACTGTACTGTATCAGGCTTTTGGTTATGGAAAGGCATGCAGCACAGATTATACCATCAAGTATTTTGTTATTTTTTGACGATAATATGTCCAAAATATTTCCATGCTGTTGTGTGGATTTCCCGAGTTGTTGGAACTGTGAGATCCATTGTAATAATTCATGTTCAGGCTTCACTTCTTCACCTGAAATTAGAAGATACTTACATGAGCATAAAGGTAAAGTTCACCCTACAACAGGCCACTAAGGCCCAGAGGGGGAGTAGAGGTATAGCTCTACTCTTTCTTTAACCTTGGCGCTAGATGGGGGTGGGTGGTCAATGCCACACCCTGGCCACTTTAGCCCCGGGAAAGAGACCCGGTACCTATCTTATAGGAGGCTGGGTGGACCCCATGGCCAGTCTGGACAGGTGCGGAAAATCTTGCCCCCACCAGGATTTGATCCCTGGACTGTCCTGCCTGTAGCGAGTCGCTGTACTGACTATGCTATCCTAGCCCATAACTTACGTGAGCATAGACTTTGTAAAGTAGATTATAAACCTGTGTTTCTAACATGTTTGCATATCCAGAATTTAATTATGTCAGAGGGTCTCAAATATGGAGATGCTTGTAAAAGAGCTGTGCCATGGTTTTACATTGTCTCCATACTGTACTGCTTGTGCTGACTAAATTTATCATGATATCGTAATATATGTGTACTGTGTAATAAAATGTAGATTCATACGAAGTCATTGCAATCCTGCCAAAGTATTTTTATTTATCCATTTACAGGTTCTTATTTTATTGTTTGGGTAACATTAATTATATTTTATTTAATGTTTCCAATAGTACAGTCCATAAATAGGTCCATTGGTAGGAAGATTAATGAATAAGGAATTGCAAAGAATGTGGAAGGATTTAGTGATTGTCTAATTTGAGTTATTACAGAGATGTTCTTCTGAAGGGGGTGAGGTCGATCATGTAAATGTTAGCCATTGTAGCCATTTTCTTAACTGAGATTTGATCTCAGGACAGGTTAAAAAAGTGGGAGTCATGTCCAATTTGTTATAAATATGCACAAAAGAAATGTATCTGCTGATATTCTTCCAAATGAACATAGTAATAAGAGGGCATGAGTAAAACCCAATTCTCATACCAACAAATTTTGTGTGTGTATATGTGGGTGCTATTAAAATTATGTTATAAAATGTGGCGTGTTGCTTTTGGTTGTGAGTGCAGGCTCTGTACTGATGCCTTTGTGTGTTTAGTTAACTTTCGGAGAAGGAAGTGGTAGCTCTGTATGCATACATATATATTTATACACATACACACTGTCATAGTATGATTGTCTTCTTAATTGTTTATTGTGGTTTTCTTAACACAACAGCAAGAACTGAACTAGACAGTCATGTTGTGACAGTATGTGTGTGTGTGTGTGTGTGTACAAGCATACTGTATGTATATTCAGTTGTCATTATAGATGGTAGAAAAGCCACACAAGGATATGACAGTGCTGGCTAATTTGTTGCTGAAAAAATTATAATATGAATTTTTCATGGTTTCTAATAACCTTTCGTGACACACGATTTAGCTATTAACTATTTTACGACTAATTAAAGCACAGTGCATTACCAATAATTTGTTTACCCACCAGTATGAAGATGACACAGTCATGTCAGAATGCACAGCCTGGTTATGATATAAACATATGTGTAACAAAATTGTGTGAAAGACTGAAACTTAGTATTTTTGGTTAGTTCATTCATTTTTAGGATGTGTATGAGCTTTTGCATGTGTCATTTGATCACTGCAACTGATTTTACTGAAAGCTGAAGTACAGTACATTTCTTATACCAGTATATGGTAATTATCATATCAACATTTCTGTCACTTTAATTCATTTTAAGATCGACCATCTCTCTTATATATGTCCTTTGAGCTGTAGGGTTTTGTTGAAGTTCGGATTAACACGCACGATTTTAATTTATTTAAATACCTAGGCAGGAGGCGGACATGATATATTAATGCAACAACTTGTTAGTGCCACCCGAATGGTGCCGTTTGTCTGTTATTGCTTTATACATACAGGCAGCTATAGTCATCCTTGGAAAATAGGTGACAAATTTTCTTGGTTATCTATGTTTCTTATGTAAAAGTCACTTCTGCATAAACAAAAAATGACTTCATCTTGGACTGGCACAGTGTGTATATTGTACATATTTCATTTGGAGATGGCTTGTTTGATGATCAGAAGAAAGTAATGGTTATGCTGCTGTAAAGAGGCACAACTGCTTTATGCACTGGGGATTCATTTTGTTGTTTTGTAAAGAGACAGTTATAGCTTATATTTTACATCACTAACTTGGAGTAGATGTGTTCTGAAGTGTAGTAGTTGGTAGGAATGATGACGTCACATCTGTGATTGGAGACACACTGGCTGGCTGCTGTTTCTGCCCATCAGTTTCTTCTGGAGTTTCTGAATCAGATGTTATTTTTCCATTACAAAAAATATTTGGAATTAATAAAGTGATTGTTACATGTACAGGTGTTTTAGTAGTTCTGTCACTGTCTTTGGGACATTAGATGTATTTGACGTTCAGGTGACCATGCATCGTGATAAATTCTTATAATGAAACCAAATAAATGCATTCATTTCTCAAATTTATTTTTGGAATAAAACCCTACATGTTTTGGACAGTTCCTCTGTCCATCATCAGGGGTTTTTCACTGTACACACAACCATGGTATACGTCATACAGGTTTGTTGATGGCTTGCTCGCAAGCTGTCAACAAACCTGTATGACAGCTTGCTCGCAAGCTGTCAGCAAACCTGTATGACATATACCATTACTGTGTGTACGGTGAAAAACTTCTGATGATGGACAGAGGAACTGTCGAAAACATGTAGAGTTTTATTCCAAAAATAAATTTGAGAAATTAATGCATTTATTTGGTTTTATTATAAGAAGGACATTCGATGTGTTGTACTGTCATAACTAAAAGTTTAGTGTGTTGTCAGCAGTTGGGTCTGGAGTCTCAAACTAGGGCGAGGCACAAGTCTGCTACTAGAATGTCAGACAAGGGGCATGGAAACAGTGGTTGAACATACGCACTGTATATCAGACGGTTTGAGGGGTTGATGAGGATTGAATAAAAAAAATTTTAGGTCAAGTTGAAACCTGTGGTTGAAAACCCAGATGCGAAAGATAATATGCAGCTTCTAATGTGTATTCGCAGTTGTAACCAATTGTTTTGTATCTAAGTGAAGAACTTTTGGAATTAATTCCTATGTAAGGAATTACTACTGGAGAAGCAATTTTCTGTGAAACATATTTTACCAAAGGAATTTGAATTTATATGTAACAAACATGTGTGCTTTGCGCCTGATGAAATATTTGCTGTGACAGATATTAACAAGACTGGCAACATGTGTATAACATTCAGGCGCGTTCGCTTAACCATTTTTGCTGTGGAAGAGCAATAAGTATTATATATTCTGAGTGTGTGTGTCTGTAGCCTTAATTATCCAGCATGCAAAGCACGTGCACTATACTATATTGTCATTTGTGGCCTGTCTGGCTGGCACTACAATATTTTTCCACGTATCATAAATGGCATGACTCTCGAGGGAATGATATTGTTTTGATTTTCTGTACAACATGTATCTGTAAAATTTCTCATTCTAAGAATAATTCAACGAGATATTATCATAAATGTACATAATCTTTATGTGAAGTAATCGTTATTCGTGTCAGATTGTAATTAAACCTAAATTTTCTCGACAGAT
>Ga0131853_10001664_pt1 | contig 39784 bp, 31 predicted proteins | sample TergutLab28metaG_FD_92764 | JGI IMG/M metagenome (GOLD analysis project Ga0131853, IMG submission 92764) | Labiotermes labralis P1 segment gut microbial communities from Petit-Saut dam, French Guiana - Lab288 P1 (version 2) (version 2) | ecosystem: Host-associated > Arthropoda: Insects >...
TCCCCCCCCCCCCCCCCCCGTCTTTAGAAAGGAGGGGTTTCAAAAAAGGGGCCTGGGGGCTTTTAAATGCGGCCCCCCCCCCACCCCCCGGCCCCCCCCCCCCCCAAAAAAAAAAACAGAATGTGTGTTTATTTGTTTATTGTGGACTTGTGGGTTGTGCTACAATGTTGTCTTGTGTATGGTAATTCAGAAGACTAACATTTAAGTAATGAACAGTGTAAAACTTCAGATCTCATTAAACAAATATGTTCTTAGGTCAGTCAGTCAGGTGTCAGCAGTTCACCAAAGCTACAGTCTGATGTGGCAAGTCATGTTAAACCAAGCAGCTTGGCTACAAGGCAGGTGATTCATGTTACCATGCGTGATACATCCCACTGTCATGCTAACAACATAGCCCAAGATGAACAGAATGAGGTGAAGAAAACAATTGCCACAGTATCCACCACATCGAGTTTGCCTTCCAAGTCTCTGTCATTTGAAAGCAGTGCATCATCTGATGTCAGAGATGATCCAGGATCACCAGTTGCTTATAAGCTGGTAGAACAGGTGCTTAATGAATCTTTTATGTAGAAGTCAAATATCCTTGAAATAGTATTTGACAAGTGAGGTATCTCCACAGCAGGGGCTGTCAAACTGTTTTGGGCGACAACCCATGAAGAGAAGTATACAGTGTTTTTATTTTGAAATTCTCACTTCTAAATTGCTGGCAGCCATGGCAGCTGTTCTGTTGCTCAGGGGTAAGAATATTAACCCTTTGGCACCAGAAGTAAATACCCAAAGAGACATGCAGAAGACCAGAATTTAAATGCCCTGCATAAGAGCAGATATATTTATGTGACATCAGCATTTTGAGCTTCACATTGTTCCTTGCATATATATAAAATGTTTGGCACCAAAGGTTCAATGGTGTAAACATCTGTTGCTTGACCTGCAGGTCTGTATATGAATCACATGATTTGTAACAGTCAAAAGAAACAGAAGTCACAGAAGGTGAAATATGCATATCCTCATAGCAAGTAAAGATGATGATACTACAGAAATATTAAGGGATTTAAGCTTGAAGTTTAAATCTTAGACCTTCCAAATACAAACCAGGACTGCCACCCATTTGACCACAATGTTTGGTACAAATGTGAAATGTATTTCAGGTTCGGAAACACACGCAGTTGAGCCACGAGATGTCTCGTGTAGCAGTTGCTGTTGTTGTTGGTAGCCTTTGTGATCTGCTGCCACCTTCAGTTAGCCCTCAGCTGAATGCCATGCTGATGCACTTACAAGGACCTCTGGCTGCACCACAACCATTCATTGAAGAAACTCATGATGCTCGTAGGCTGAGAGTTATCTTCACAGAACTCACATCTTGTAAGGAAGACTCACAGCAAAGGAGTTGGATGCTTTATGAAGATGAAACTACCATTATTGAATACATACAGGAACTTATATCTATTTTGGTAAGTTGTAGAACAAATATAATAGAATTCCTTCATGTCCATACATCTGATGATTCAGCATGGGAGGAAAGTAGTTCTGAGATCAGGAGGTCCGCTGTTCATAACTGTCAGTGAATATGCTGATTCTGACATTATTGTGGGTTATGTGGACCTTAATGAGCCCACTGAGGTATTTTAAGGGGCTCAAAAGATACATTGGTGAGTAAATGAGGTACTGCTGGCAAGAGGAAACATGACTATAACGATTCCTCAGAAACTTGAAATGAATGGCTTGAAAGTGGCAAAAACCAAAGAGAAGTTTCAGCTTCATACAGCATTGGATTGTGAATTATCTGTGATATGAAAAATTGAAGGACCAGTTACGATCATTTATGGCATCAAGTAAAAGTGTGACAGACCTTTTGAAGCAACAGACATTGAAAGAGCCTAAATTAGCACAGTTGGACAGGGTGTTTTATAAGTGTTTTACAGCAATGCTTTCTGAAGGGGAGTCATTATTAGGCCTTTGTTAATTGAAAAAGCTAAGTCTTTTTATGGTGAAATGAAAATAACTGACAAGCGCACATTCTCTCAGGGGGCAGTAGTAAAAATTTACATACTGTATGTGACTGAAACATATAGTTATAAATAAGTGCTGTACATATTGTGTGTACATATATGTAAGTGGGTCTCTGCGCTTGTAAGTTATGACAGATTTTGCTTAGCTTGTCAAAGCATTGCTCTCTGTAACATGTAATGTGTATTTTTTTGTTTACAGACGAATGCAGATGCAAATATTTCCCGGCATGTGATGTGTAGAGACAAGTATCATGGAGTTAGTTCTTTAGTGCAGTATTACCAAATGGAGATTCGCTGGTCCATACGGCAGCTGCTTCTTCAAGCCTTTGGTATCATGTGTAGCCTTGATGCTGTAGTTGTCATGCTGATGCTGAATTCAATTCTACCAATGGAACTTGCACGGTAAAGTATATGGATTTTAATGTGATCCTTGTTCACAGGCTAATATATTTGTAATATAATGTGTTGTATGCATTTTTCTTTGTTCATTTCTTATATAGCATATACAAGGTGTGATCATAAAGTTTCAAGAGAGTATTTTATTCTCAACGATAACAGCATTTTGTATGTAGTCCATGATGACCCATTTAAATTACTCCCATTGCTACTTGATACAATGAGCTCAGTAATTGTGCCACCATTGGAAGCATTACTAACATTTTTTTGTTCAGAACTGGAAGTGTAGTCTGCAGTTTTTCTTGAATCATGCTGATGCTGTGGAATCTCCTGTCCTTCAGTGCCAGCTTTGTGTTTGAGAGAAGAAGGAAACTGCAGGGTGCTAGATCTGGGGAGTATGGAAGGTGCAGGGCAACAGTCACACAATAATTGGTGAGGCATTCCTTCATATATAAAGCAGGGTGAGCAGAAACATTGTAATGGCAGAGAAACCAATCTGCAATGCACCACTTCTCAGGTTGTTTTCACAGCCCATCTTACTATAGATTTGTAGAATGTTAGCACTGAAGTATTGGTTAGCAGTTTGCGCCTGTGGAATTCACTCATGATGAATATTTCTGTGCATTTTTAAAGAAATGAACAGCATGCATTTCACACAGGGACAAATTGTCTGGTCTTCTTCAAGCATGGACATAATGGATTCTTCCATGGAGAATACTCTGACTTTGTTTCATTGTTGTACCTGTAAACTTGATGTTTCATCACCTCTAATGATTCTTGAAAGAAATGGCGAATCTCTTCATAGTTTCTCATTAAGGTCCTTGTATATACGGACATGGTTCTGGTTCTACTTCTCATCACTCAGGAGATGAGGCACAAAGTTTGTGGCAGTCTGTTGCATGTTCAGATTTTGTGCCAGAATGCTTTGGAATGTTTGAGATGAGATTTACAACTCATTAGCCAGCTCAGGGATAGTAATGTGTCTGTTTCATGGGCAGGTTTCTTAGTGCATGCCACATTTCTATGCGTTTTGTTGGGAGACGAATTTTGTAAATGTTCTGCATCTGCGACAGATGTCACTCCACTTTTGAATTTTGAAAACTAGTCGAATGCTTCAGTTTTGTTCATTGTTTCCTCATCATAAGCATTTTTTAACATCCCGGAGGTCGATGTAATAATTCTTCTTAATTTTAATTAGATCAGAATACACATGCATTGTTGTTTGAAGGCTTCCATTTTCTTAAGGAGCATAAATTAGAGAGGCCACGTCATACGCACTTCAGAAAGCATTACTGCACAATGATGCATGCTGAAGCTTTGAAATCAATTGAAAATGATTTCACAGGGTCTATTCTACTAACTGTACTGGTCTTACATACCTTCTAGAAACTTTTGTATCACACCTCATATAGGTTGTTTGCTGTGTATAATCCGAAAGGGTATTTATTATATATTATATATATCCAGAACAATACAGAATAATGGCGAGATTTGGAACTGCCTGTGTAATGATCAAAGCAGTCAAGGTTTTTTTTCCACCAGTGCACTATATTTTTGATTCCTGCAAGCAAGAATTAAGGAATTGTTGTTTGCGTCTACCAACACACCTCAGTTTTTATCTTATCATGATATCAGAAATGCTGTCATTCAAAGCACTGTTCAATGACCCCTGAGACTACGAACTGCTAGGTACAAGGTCTTGGCTCAATGGTGTATGGGCAAGGCATTCCTAGCAGCTTGTGGTAAGTTGTTGATGACATTGTTGGACACACACAAGACATTTTCCTCCTAGAATTCCTGGACCACTGGGTAGAAGTGACAATGAGATAAAAGCTAAGGTATGCCAGTGTATGTAATAGCTGTGTCCTAGTGCCTCTTCTGCTGGCATCAGATTACCTATAGCTGGGGCCAACGCTCCAGTTTCTCTGGTGATTCTGTTGAGAAACAGTTTGTTATTCCTCTTTCTTTTTGGTATTGTGCTGTGTTGAAATAGTGACCTGAGCATATCACACCTTTATATGTTGATTCCTAACCACTAATTTTGTATACTTGACACCCTTGAGTGTTTTTGTATGTCATTAGTTCACATTACAGTAGATGTACCAGCAGAACTATATTATGCTTTTATCTTTTTGTGATTAAATCTGTATTACTTTTTTTGCACAAATTTTTATTTCACCGTAAGACAGTTTGAGATTAATTCACTGTGTGTTGTATACTGAAGTTGCTTTGACTAAATTATTACAGATATTCTAGGCTATTAGTAAGCAGTACAGTAGAATTTGTCCATTACATAGTTGGTGGTAAGCAGGTTTCAAACAGAAGTGGGTCTTACAAGAATACATATTTTGACTGATAATCTTTGTTGCATATGTGTGACTTAAAGTATCAACGTGAATCAAAATGGGCATGAAAAAACTCGAACCCTGCTATACCTAAAGGTGTAAAGTAAATGTTGCATGTGGTCTTGTTTAAAAAACATTTGAAGTAAAAAATATACTTTTAAATGAGGTGGTATTTTTTTTATGTGACATGTCTACATTTTAGAATGTTTTATTTGGTTGTTGAGAGTGCAGGTGTATAAACATGAGTTGTGGCACTATAGCTATGACTGCCACTATCAGGTGTTCTTGTGGAACTCATTGATCTGCCCTGATATCTGTTAGTAAATTGTAATGAAGTTTGGGACATGTATAATAAGAGTATTTCCACAAAATCTCCAGCTTCAGGGGCACATAATGTAAGTTAGCCTAGGCTGATGTTACAGTGTGTTTCTGCAGTCAGAGTGGTGGAGGTGCCAGTATTTGCTTACGTAGTATCTGCGATAATGTGACTGAGGTAGGAGGACTGTATGGTTTATGAGACACTGAAGGTTGTCATGAAAAATTATGGGGATTTTGTGGATGTCATCCTGCTTTACTCTGCAGTTTTAAAGTCTTAAACTTTTAAGTCATGTGAATTGAAAAGGGACAAATCATGCATGACTTGTTTGGGGAAAAGTACTACAGTATTATATGAAGGTAAGTCATTGAATAACAGGACTTTTATAATAACGTTTTTACAAGAGTACTTATAGAAATTTTTTGTGTCCTATTTTTTGACACAGTCCCCCCTCCTTCACATCACACTTGGTCCACCTGTCCACAAGCTTGCAGATGCCCTCTAGAAAAAAGCTTTTTGGCATGGCCTTTAACCAACTTTGCACCGCATCCATTATCTTGTTGTCATCTGCAAACTTCTGGACCTGCAAATGTTCTTTCATTGGTCCAAACAAGTGAAAGTGTGATGGTGCCAAGTCCAGACTGTATGGTGGATGTTTCAGCACCCCAAATTTCAGAGCATGTAGTATATCCATCGTATGCACAGCCGTATGAGGGCAGGCATTGTGAAGCAACAGTTCTCTTTTTGGGAGAAGTCCACGGCGTTTCAATCATATCATGGGCTTCAACTCGTTCCCTAGCATGTCACTGTATCGAGCACTAGTCACAGTTTGACCTTTTCCTGGAAGTGCACCAATGTAGGGCCATTGACATCACAAAAGATGGTCAGCATGACTTTCCCAGCGGAAGCCTGTGTCTTGAATTTTTTGTTGGCTGGAGACAACTGGCGCTTTCACTGCATTGATTGTCTCTTACTTTCTGGTACATAATGGTACATCCAGGACTTGTCTCCTATCACAGTTTGATGGAGAAAAGCATCTCCTTTGTGAGCATGATGGTCCAAATGCTCCTGACAAATCGTCTGCCATGCACATTTGTGATCATTGGACAACTGTCTTGGGACCCATCTGCTACGCACTTTCCTATACCTGAGGTCATCATGGACAATATTGTACGCAGAGCCGTGACTCATGTTGAATTCTATGGCAATTTCATCAATAGTGACTCGCCTGTAGTCATGGATTCGCTGCTCGATCTGCTGTTTTACTGTCTCAGTTGCTACGCTCACTGGTCTCCCACTCCGGTGTTTATCACTGACATTTTGTCTTCTGTTTTGAAATCTTTCCACCCATTCATACACTCTCCCCTGACTCAAACAACTGTCTCCATACTGAACCTTCATTCTTCTGTAGATTTCAGAAGGTTTCACACCCTCTGATCATAAAAAATGAATAACGCTTCATTGCTCTTCCACGGTGTAAGTTGACAGTGGAGCGGCCATGTTGTACAAACTATTGTGCAGGCTCATACTACTCGATCGTCATGACCCCTATATGACATATTGCTAAGGAGCCATTTTGGGTCCTGAAATAAGGTTTTTCATTGTGCATACTTTTCCATGCTCTTTGGAATAAATTTCCTGTTATTTAATGACTTTCCTTGTACATTGCATACATTAAATTTATTCTACTTATTCTGCCCAGAAATGTATTGATTTACTTCTTGGGTGCACACTTGACCCTTCACCTCACTTTCCTAACTGTTGCACTTGGTATACAGGGTTGTGTTGAAAACATAAAGTCAAGGATTCACTCTTCTCTGGTTTGTATGGAATGTATTAACTTCCATATTTCTTATTTCAGACTTATCTCTTTGCCATGTCCACCTCAATGTAGTGTGGTGTGGTGTAGTAAAATGCAGTATCCCCTTCTCAATTTAAAGTACTGCAATATAGTGTGAGAAAGGCCTCCTCAACCTCTGAAGATCAAAACACTACGTTGTTCCAGGTTGTCACAAAACATCTGATGCAGCATCACACATGAGAAGGCCCAAGTCCTTGACCTTAATTTAACTTGCTCTGTAGTGTTATTGCATGATTTTATAAATAATGTGGCAAAATGATAATAACAATGTAATGAAATCGCATGTGTTTCTGTGGTGTTGAGTTATGGCATACAGGACTTGTGACCTTTCTTATGTTTTTCTGGCTTTGCTGGTTTTGTATTTCTTTGTTTCTCTTCTTATTTTCTTATCCTTAAACTTTATGTATTCTTGAACTTTCTGTGCCTGAGAAAGACATTTTGTGCATAGTCACTTCATAATTAGTGGTTTTTGTCTTGTAGAGATATGCGAACCAATCCCAGGAATATCCCACGTCTCAACTACTCTTCACTTCTTCTCACAATGATCTTTTCAATGGGCGAACCTATGCCTGTCACACATGTGGGTAAGTAAATTATGTTTTCAGAGCCCTATCCAAACATACAGTAGGATTCTTTTAACTAAATCAATTGACAGTAAACTCAGTCATTGTCTTATTTTGCCAGAATAAGTTTTGAATTCTTGCAGTCAATAAAACTCTTTTAGAATAGAACAAGGCATTATAATACATCTAATTTGTCTGTTTTTGGAGAATTCATGGTACTACTGTTTTGTGCTGTCCATTATGTATGTCTGATGTCGCATAATGGAACTGAATATTGAAGACAAGTGATTGTCACTTCTGCTTTGTATTTAAGATGGCTCTTGATCTGGAAATCAGCTGTCCTGGGCGTGTATTTTTTTTTTGTGGTTTCCTTATGTCCCTAGAGACAAAGGATGGATTAGTAACTCAATTTGTGCTACAGCTGCTTCATTCCACGTCTCTTCCATTTCCTTGTTAACTGATGATTCTACCAGTTGGTATTATGTCATTTGAGCTACTGACAGCATCTTGAAACAAACCATAAGTATTAAAAAATAAATAAATAAAAATAAAAAAAATAAATTAATAGACACTTAGTGTTTAACAGTCTTGAACTGTGTAAATTCCAACATTGATGGTTTTGAACTTGGAGCTGTGGTTGAAAGAAACATGATACTTCTGTAAAATTGGATCACATATGCCACAGCTGTTTACTTTTTAATACCAAAAAACTTGCCAGTAACATGCAATATAGGATACCTGACAAGTACTACAGCTGATCCCAATGGCTGTGCTGTAAGGCGTAGGTTTGTGGCCGCTCGATTGCTAGTATCGTGGGTTCAAATCATGCTGAGGGCGAAACTGTTTGTCTCTTGTGTTTGTTATGTGTTGTTTAGGTGGCAGCTTTTGTGACGATCTGGTCCCTTGTTCAGAGGAGTTCTGCTGGGTGTAGTGTGTCTGTCTAATTGTATGTGTTCTAGAAACCTTAACAGTGAGGTGGTCTAGACCCAAGTCGGGCTGTTGTGCCAAAAATCAAGTACTGAGAGTAATCATATATATCATGAAACTGAACTGTAAAACCGGAATGTAAGAGATTACTTTGCAGACTTTGTAAATTAAAATGGATCTTCAGTAAATAGGGTTTGATGATGCTGACTTCATCTGATTCAAAATTGGAACCAGTGGTGATCTCTTGTGAATGTGGTGATGAACATTTGGGTTCCATAAAAGATAGGAAATTTTGCGACTAGCTGAACAACTACTAGCTTGTCAGGTGGGCCTCTGCTACGTGGGCTTACTCTTATGTTCATTTATCAGGTACTTTAAAAATGTATATAAAATAGAACATGTAATAAGTGACAGCATGTTTTTGTCAGAAATTTTCTTTGGTTACTATACCCTGGGTGAAGAAATTATGGAATGGAAGCTGTCTTCAGTGGTACCTGGATGAAACAGAAAACCTGTGTCTGTAATAAAATTTTTTCAGTTCTGAGAGTAATATAAGAAGTGGTATAAAACAATGTGTAATAAACACAGTCTGATACAAAAATCGAAAGCATTAACCCGGTTATAAAAGAACTTAAAGGTTTCATGTCATTTTTGTCACACATGGTTTCCCCCCCCCTGTATTTAGAACTTTCAATTGAAGTATACTATATCCTGCTATGCCTACCACTTTCATCCCTCATCTGCTTTATGACCAATATGCTGGTAGTAATATTTATATATGTTGTTTGTAGTTACAATGTCAAGGAAATATAATATATATGAAAGTGTAATTTCTCTGTCATTGTCTGCCTTGTGTCCTATCATAGGTGCAATAGGTAACATTTGTAGATATTAAATTAAATTAAAGAGGTGGTGTTGCCAGTTTGTATGGTACATGTGGCTGTTGAAGCAGTGTACATATTCAGGTGTGTGTGATTCAAATCATTCACAGTCTGTCTTTTTTAGTAAATTAGTAAATTGTAATGTCTTAATTTTGATGTAAGTACTGTGATAAAATTTCAGTAATATGTATTGTGATAGTCTTAAGGAAAGTAACTGTACTGTAGTGGCTGAAGAGTGGGTACTTTTGTTTGTAATTAAGAAGAGGAAACAGGTGTGTGTACATGTACAAAATGGAGGTTTGATGTGTAGTAATACACGTATATTAATTACACTTTGGGAGAATTGGATTGAAATTTTGAAGCTTGGCTGTCCTTCATGTCCACGTTCTAAAAGGCATGTTTTCCTTTTAGTAACTTTTGAACCAATTTTACAGTTTTTATTAGTGTGGTAAAAAACCTATGTTATTGGTGGTCAGTCCAACTGTTCATTTTAAACATTTGCTTTTTTGCTTGATACATCTCTTTTAAGAATGCAGATACAAGGCTTAATGTGATACACTTATCATGTAGGGTCCAAAAATTGTGCATTATTCTTTAATAAAACAGAAAATTTATGCTCTAATAATTTTTATAGAAGAAGTGGTGGTAATAGCATAGACACCATCTGAAGTGTTTATATGCTTTTGACTTCAGTGTTATTAGATTTGATGATATAGGTACAGGCTTGTGAAAAATGGTATTGGCAGATTACAAACATATCTAGAAATTTTGAGTGGAACTTTATTTTTGTGTGCTAGGTGGTACCAATGTGGTAGCAATTGAAACATGTTTTATTTTGTGTAAGTAGTTTCAGGTCTTGAAAGCTTGAACTAGTAGAAATGTAATACAGATATAGAACTGCAAGTGAAAGTTATATAATTTTTAACAAATTTAAACACCTTTGTTTTCTAGATAGATGAGAAGTGTTACTAACAAAATAGGGATCATAAGCACTTCTCATAACATATATTTATGTCATAGAAAAGTGATGTTTAACTGCATTGATAAGAATAGGACCTGTATTTTCCATTAGGGTTATTTGTTAGCCTCAGAGTGTTATCCAGTGGTGTGCTTTGATATTGCAGCAGTGCTTAATGTTCAGTTACTGCTGCAGTAGCATTAGGTGGTAGTTAGAAAGCTTCAGACCCTATATTTCAAGTCATATGTTGTTATCATACTGATATTTACTGAAGAGAGGAATTTATGAAACGTAATGTTCATTGACATTGTTACATAATGTCTTAAAAGCCGTCAGGACAGTGGAACATTGGAGAAACAAGACAAGTTTGTGACAACCAAAGTGGCTGTTCTTTCTTTCTGAAACCACCCTGAAAAATTACACTATTTTCATTTTGGGTAATACAGATATCCTGAAGGTATATGCTTGCTTATGTCTAAGTGCATGGCCAACCTTATTTTCTGTGAATATTTAACAATTCATGTTGAACTAGCTAATATCACATGCTGTGTCCAGATATAGGATGTGACTGCAGTTTTGTAGGTGGTTACAAATATTTCTGAGTAGGGTGCTGCCTCCATCTGCCATGGAGGCAGAGGCAGCAAGTCCCTCCAAAATGTGCACCACACATCAAACTAAATGATGTCACATCTCAGAAGACCACAGTCTTAATTTTCACATTCATGGAAACCTCAGATCTGACTGGGCAGTGTGGATTGTTTTTTAACACTCCTATACTGAGTTCATACTTAGACAGTAAACCATTATTTGAACCAAATGTGACATTACACTCAAATACCTGATTTCAGTAGATCAGTGTGAACTTTACTAGGATTGTGATATTTGAGGTTTTCTCCACAGTGGTGGTGTTCCTGTACATTCTGCAAGATATGTTCCACTGTTTCAGACAAACTTGCTCCTTCCATCATCAGTCTGTTCATCAACCCTGATGATGGAGGCAGCAGGTTTCTATGTGTTCCAGACTACCTAGCATCGAATCCCAGAAGCTACTTTTTACTAAGGTGCTGTTATTATTGTGTGTACATTTTTTATCAGAAGGATGTTTATTTTTGACACTGCTAAATATTTAAAACTTCATTGTACCTCAGCCATATATACAGATTATTACAGAGAATGCATAGTATTGTTGTGGTTTCTGAGTAGTAATTATGATGTCTACTTTTGTAGAGCACCTGGGTGTTGACTTTGTATCATTCCTGTTTGACCTGATTGAAAGTCCACCGGACACTGATGTGGAAGAACAGATTCCGGACCTGTTTCTGAACTTGATTCTCGCTTATAATCTACAGTTTACAGCAAGTGTTGAGAATCTGATGTTGAAAGCCTTGTTACAAAGACGTTTAGCCAAAGCATTCACTGAGAAGACATTACTTCTTCTGAACAGGGAAGGTGAGGAAGTTCCCTGAAAGGCCTGTACATTTGTTGCTATGCATTGCAGCTGTTTTATAATTGTAATTAATAATGGTCTTCCATGTGGCCTTTACATTTATACTAATATTCTTGCTTTGTGTAATGTACAGATCGTATTTTGGTTGTCTGGCTGTGTTGCAGTTGTTAGGTGAATACCAGTGTTTTGTGTGACTAGCTACCGGCTGGACAGTCCTAGGACCCTTCTCAGCCTGCTATACGAGGGGTACTGGGTCTTACCCAGGGATAAAGTGGCCATTGTTAACCACCCATCCCTATCTAGCTCCAAGGTTAAAGAAAGAGCATAGCTGTGCCTTTGCTCCCTCTCATTTCCCTCATGGCAGGTTATAGTGTGAACTTCATGTTTTACTTTAGCTTATACCAGTGTTTTGAAGGGTTCAGCCCTCAAGAGAAGGCAGTATGTCCTTGTAGTGTGACAGGAAGATTATATAACTGTTATTGCACCAGATATGCTCTCTGAGTGCTATTAAAATGTACTTGAGTTACGCATGTGCTAGCCATGTTTTGGATACAGTACACATATGCTGGTACCATTCCAATTTATTGATGCATTTGTCATACATTTATGTGGCTGATGCCATACAATAGCAGGTACTGCATGTCGGTTTGGTAATTAACTTCTTTGGGATTTAAATACTGTACTGCGCAGTATTGAACTGCCTTTATCCTTGCAATACCAAATTTTTAAAGACTGATAGAATTAACCTTTCAACAATCAGGCTGGTATTTAAATTATTTGAGCAAAAAAAGATAAAATTATTAAATGAATGGCATTTTATGGAAAAGAAAACAGACATTATGCAGCATGTCATAAATATAAAGTGAATTTCCTTGTTGCCTAAATATATAACATAAATTTCTAGGGGTGTCTTATATGCAAGTTATTTAAATATTACTACTATCCTGATGGTTCCTATGGGAAGAACACAATAGTAATGCTGTTCTTTTCTGCTGCAGAGGATCCAGTTCGAATATTTGAGCATCAGCCTGCTCCACCCCATTCAGTTCTCAAGCTGTTTGTTGACCTGTTTAGCAATGCACAGACAGCTGCATTGTTTTACACCAACGATACCAAGGTCCTTATTGATATCATTGTTAGGCAGTTGGCTGACCTGTCGCCTGGAGACAATGTAAGTTTTAACGTAGATCAGTAATATCCTGTCTTTATGAGAGGGGGTTTACTATGTAATGTGCTTGGTATATAAGATCACTGTTTTAACTAAGGGTAATGTAGCTACAGCAGGCTTGAAACTGTTTTGACCATACAGGATTTTTATAAATGAAAGAAGCAGGCTGGCTGGCTGCACAAGCAAGAAATATGAAGCATATTGGCAGTCCATTTGTGGACAAAGACAGGCTAATGACTTTCTTAAAAGACCCTCTGCTAAAAGAGCTGGAGAATTACTAATCTTGAGCAGAGACCAGCTGAGAATAATGATGGGGCTGCTAACAGGGCACTGCCATTTAAAAGGATATCTACTTACACTGGGGCTCATAGACAGTCCTGGGTGTGAACTGAAAGTGTGGGGCTGTTGGATACTTAAGCAAGGGTTTGCACAGAAGATGGGAAATGGTTGAGGTGCAAGAGTTCCTGCAGTCCCTTTCCTTGTATATTCTGTTGTGTTCTATTTGAGACAGATAAAATGAATGTGATTCATTTGCTGTTTTGTTCGTGGTTTTAGCGAAGACACCAGTACCTGGAATTATGCCGGCTGGTAATGCGAAACACGTCTTACTCTGATCACCACCATCGGCGGGATGACATCCTTAAGTGCTTTACAAGAATATTTTGTGAGGAAACAGAACAGAGTAAATTGGATCAACATTTGGTACGAGAAATCTCCAATGAGTTCCCTCAGTACTTTAAGGCTTAGATTAGTCTAGCGTTGTAGTTCATATTTACAATTATGTAAAGCCATTTTTCACTTGGAATTGTCCAGTTTTGGGCATTTCTATAACAAACTAAATGATTGCAATATATATATATTTTTTTTGTGTTTGGTATGTTACTATAGTAGGTATTGTATATGGTGTTTCATTCTTCATGCTTTCTGAAATTTTATGATAGGGATGCCAAATGATATAGTATGTAAATAAGTACAGAGTAATTTATCATAATTTTTTAAAAAGCTTTTTATAGAAATTATGAATAAAATATATTTGTAGATATAACATATTACATTAAAGATAAGTTCTGCTTTGTGTGTCAAAGATATAGCTTTGCAAATATTACTTTACACAGAAGGTGGAGTCAGCATATTTCTCCACAGTGTTGGTTTTCAGGTACCAAATTTCATGGTGTCACATTGCTGATTGTGGTATTATTCAGAATGTTGATGATTCGGCAAATTTTCTGCAGTCAGCTCTGTAGAATTCTCCTTTTAACCCTTTCATACTGAAAGTTGACCACTGTTGATGTGCAGCGTACATTTAAAAAACCAAATCGCATGAAATTGTCGCCAATAAAATACAAACGAATGGCGGCCATTTAAATTCTTGTAACTTTCAGATTACCCTGGGCATTTTGTTTTGGTGTGCAATGATTAATACTCTACTCTGTGCAGTGAAAACTTATCTTAAATAAATAGTAAATCACAATAAACTATTTCATTACATATTTCAGTTTCATTATGTGTTGCCATTGCTCTTGCTACTGCACCCTCAACCCTGTTTTTCCTGTCACGTATGGAAAGTGTTCAGAAGTTAGTATTCAATGTGGATGTAAAAAAAGGTGAAGGTAAAGTGATCCCGTTACAGGCCCCAGTGTGGCCCAGAGGGTGGGTAGAGGTATAGCTCTACTCTTCCATGACCATGGCACTAGAATGGGGTGAGTGGTCAGCAGCACGCCCCGGACGCTCTTTACCCCCGGGAAAGACCCGATACCCATTTTACAGGAGGCTGGGTGGGCCCCAGGGCCGGTCTGGATGGGCGGGAAATTTCATCCCCACCAGGATTCAACCCTGGACCGTCCAGCCCGTAGCTCAGTTGCTATACTGACCAAGCTACCTGACCCACATTCAATGTGGATGTATTTTCAAGAAAACATTAATTTTTGGTATCATTTGGCATCTCTAATTTTGACCATAGTATGATGATACATTACACCATCAGGAATAGGAAACAAAATTGAACTGATATGCGTGTGTGATCATTTTAAAAAAATAAAACCAGTGGTCAACTGATTATGTAATAAATCATGTAAAGTGATCCTTATTGCTGTACACCTTTCCCTTTCTTTACAGATTTTTGCTTTAACATGGGATGATTTGTACCAGGTTTTTGCTTTTAGGGACATCTGGTCATTAAATTGTGTCAGGTGAGCATAGGGATATGTTCTGTTGCACTTTGACTGCTGCATATTTTTCTTTTACAGACAGCTTTTGCAGAATTGTTTTATATCTTTAAGGCAAGGGATGGGAATACTTTATTGTCAAAACATAGGTGCGTATGTATGTAAGTATTCCATCAGCACTGTAGCATATCATTTCTAGCAACAGGATGAATACAGTAACTTGGAAAGTGGTTGAATTTAAACCCCGGAAATCATCAGAAACACACTGAAATATAAGAGGCCAAATCTTTTGTGATCAATGTACACATGAATTATGATGATTTCAGAATCTTGCAAAATGTCATAACATAGTTCTGAGAGACATGTATGAAATGTTGAAGAGAATGTTTTCATCATCACTATGTTTATGGTTTATTGATGATGATTATAGTGTCTGATGTCATACAGTAACCATGATATGATAGCTGGTAATTGATTGGGAAGGAAGCTTTTGTGGTCTGACCAAGTTACTACCCAGACATTGGCATGGAGTGTGAGGAAAACCACACAGTATCTCATTTGGGACAGTATCCTGGTCTAGATTCAAAGTGGTAATCTCCCAAATACAAGTCGACAGTACTGCTGCTATTTCAGCACGCTTACTGCCAGTTATCGACACCCTGGTGTGGGAGAAAGAAAAGACATTGCTCAAAGGTATGGCAACACCATATGAACTTCATTGCATGTAAGTGATTTGAAGCTCTCATAGTTTCAAATCACAGTACCCATACTTAATTTTGTCATGTGTGTGCTGGTATAGTATGTTTTGAGTAGACAGCATGTGTCATATCAGACATGGCACTGTATATTGAGAAACAGTAAAATACATTTACTACTTGAGTTGAGTAGAGAATGGTATTCAGACACCTCTGTAAATCAGATATATCTTAGGGATCAGGTGATATATTTCATTGTTATGTGGCTGACATCTACTGAAAAGTGGGCCCATTCAAATTATATTTACTACAACCAGAAGTACCAGTTCTTTGCATTGGTTGTGGTTACTTTCCTTGGTATTTAGTATCACATTAACTTACATAAGCAATGAACCAAACTGTTTCTTTGCTAGAACATTGTAAATTTATGTTCACGTGGTTAGGTTGTGGTTAATGTTGTTGTGGTATAATTTTGTAAATTAATGTTCTTTGTTTTGACCTTTAATGGATGAATGGGACATCACCCCATTAAATGTGCACATTTGTTGCTTACATTAAGGGAAGTTGCTTAGAATGGGTTGCTGAGGAAGATCCATGGGCTTGAGGGAGGGGAAGTTACAGCAGGCTGTCATTAACTATGTAGTATGAAGTTTCATGATCCTATTCCTCACTCAGTACTGTTGTGGTGATATAATCAAGGAGGATGGACTAGATGGGGCATGTAGTACATGTAGGAGAGAGGAGAAATTCCTACAGCATGTAGCTGGAAAACCTGAAGGTAAGATACCATTTGGAAAAGATAGGCACAGATGAAAGGGTACTATGAAAATGGATCATAAAGAAACAGGATGGGGGGGCATGGACTGAATTTATGTGGCTCAAAAGAGGGATATGTGGTGTGTTCTTGTGAACATGGTAATGAAACTTCAGGTTGCATGAAATGTGGTGTCTGCCTGGAATAGCTGAGGATCTCCTAGCGTCTCAAGAATGACTGTGCTGTATGGAAGTACTTACATAATTTTGCACTGAATCAGTTTTGAGAAAAAAACTAGCTTCAACCAAGAGATGATAGTGTTTCAGTTGTTAAGCATATCTTGGCAAAATATCCATGTTGTAGTTGGCCAAAGATTAATATTGTGTGACATGGGTTGCTGTATTACTGTCCTACTGTAAGTATGTATTAAAGAGTTATCATTTTAGTGAAAACTTGGTTTTATTTTGAATGTGTATTATATGTGTACTGACCATAAAGACTGGTTAATATTATTCTGTAAAGAATGTTAATATTTTTTATAAAAATTATGCAAAAAATTGTTACACAAGTTTTAGTATTGCTTTTATCTGTCTGTTTATTGACTGAGTTGCTAGTCATTGTCTTCCACTGTAAAGACACCTGTCATCTTTATTGCCTTTTTCCTTGTATTCCACTCTGTATGTCATCATTGTTTTGTATTGGTGTGCTAGATCTCACGGCCAGAATAGACTTATGAGAACTAGTAGACATATTCCTTAACCCATTCAGTAAATGTGTTGGAATGCACTTGGCCATTTGCCAGCTGAGGCAAGAAATATCAGATTTTTATGCCTAGTAACACATGTCAACAAGAAACAATGTTACATATGTCACATTTATGTTGTTTTTAAATGATTACAAAGTTAAAGAGTTACATGTACAAAGTCTGGTGTAATGCCATACCAATACAGTGCCAAACCTGCAAGAAGAGAATCACAGCATGCTGAAATGGCATCTTACATTTGTAAAAGGTAAAATACATGTATGTCACTTGGCACAGAAGTATGCAAAATAATATGAAAATGGACGACGTTTCGCCAGATTTACTTCAAAAGAAATCATATGGCACCTGTATTCGAAAAAATATATGGCAAATGCTTTAAAGTTGATCCATTGTCGTTACTTATGTTTGTGCGGTGAAAACAGTATAAATGACTACACAGTTTACTTATATATATATATTTATTTATTTTGCAACAAATATACACTCCTCTTTCACTCACAGAGCATCTGGTGTGCTTCTGGTTTCATAACGATAACAGACTACTGGTGTTAATATGCGACCCTGTTTATGGAAGCTAAGGTTTTTTAATTGTATGTGAATAAGACAGCTGTTGTAAGTCTGCCTAGGTATAACGTTGCTGTTTACATTGCTTTTTTTACCATTAAATTAATATTAGGAGCTGTAAATCTTATATCGTAAGGAAATAAATTTTCATCTATACTGTTCACTTCTGCAGCACAAATTAGGTCATTTAGAGAAATACATGCATCTGAAACTCTGTTGTAGTAAAATGCCTCTTCTTTTTAAATAAATCCATTTCCCAAATATGTGTTTCTTGTATTATTTACTAGCCTGAAAGAAACAAAGAGACTGGTTGGGTAAAGCAGTGTATTGATGTGTGGTAAATACTGCCAGAATTTCTTGGCTAAATAGGGCCAGCTTGGATAAATATGCAAGTGTATCCAAAAGTTCCGAGATTTAGTTGATAAAGAAATATGCACGTACCTTTTTTATTGATAATTATCACCTTCAAAGTTTATGCAATGGGTCGAGCACATCTGCACTGGTGGAAATACTTGTGGAACTGAAATTTTGGAATCCTAAGTAGGATGGTCAATGATTGTTCCTGAATTTCAGGGACGTTCTGGGAGTGGTACCAATATTGCTGCAGTTTCATTTTTTAAAGAAGAAGAAATTGCAAAGGACCAAATTAGGCAAGTCTTGTTTATAGTCACCAAAAATTCCTGTACGGACAAAGCAGTCTGTGCTGGTGCGTTGTCATGGTGAATCAACCAGTCATGGTTGTGCTTATGGCAGACTTGCTTCCCCAGATATTATGAAACCTCCTGACAGTAATACTGGTTAGGTATTACTACCACATAAATAAGTACCATTGACACCAAGCTGGAGGGAAGAGAAATTACTTTTTTTTTTTTTATTGACTTGATTCCAAGGAAGGCCTGATGATGACCCTATAAAGGGTCGAAACATGTAGCCCCCCATACAATAAATAATGTGTTTGACATATAATGTTTTTATCTTTTAATGGAATTACTTTTCCTAAAAGAAGATACACGCTGCTAAAATTTGGTAGGTTGTGGTTTTAGATCATTTATATGTTGCAACCAATCAAGTCTATTGTAGTTGGCGTGATACTGCAAAATAGATGAGAACTGTGCTCCTCAAGTTTATTACGCAGTGAGTAGTGGTAATTTCTTACCGACGTTTCGCGACAACCTATCGGTCCCATCTGACAGCAGCGTGAAATGTCAGAAATAAGGAATTTCATGTTGTACTCAGATTTCAAAAGCGTACTTCTCTCTAACACACTCATTCAAGAATTAATAATAATATTGCAATATTAATTATTTATTTGGAATTTTTATTGTAAATACATGTAATGAAATAATCATTTACAAACACATAAATGAGGACAATATTAGATACAATTGAATACATGAAAGAAAATACATCTTGTAACAAAAATTGGAAGATATGTCTTTTGTCATAACATTTATATGCATTGATCATTGCCATTAGCCGGTCATCATCTCCATGAATTCTGAAATGTATGAAAATAAACATCCATTAATGTTTTAAAAGCATGTAATGTGTTGTGTGTAATATTTGTGTGTGTGTTGTGCTGAGCTGAATTCTGGGACAAGCACTGTTATATTGACATGACCGTCTGCATGTTTTTTTTTAAACGCGTTTTGAAAACTGGGTCTATTTCTATGATCGGGTAAAAACATTCCCACTCGTCATTTGGGCCCCACAGAAAGAGCTATTCTCGAAGAATGGCACAGTCCTTTATATAATTTTGGCACAGTGACACATAATGGTTGATGAAACTGCCTTCTTCACAAGTATACTGATGCTGTTGGTGCAGTGAAAATACCATTTTTTTAAAATTAATGTAGACTTTTCTGCAAACACCCTCCGCGATAAAACTGTAATTTAAGCAGCCAATTAGAGTGCTGAGTCATTACGGCTGGGATATTGAGAGTTGGAGCGGTCACTGCTGTGACTGTGTTACCTAGTTGGCAGACATTTGAGGGTCCCTACTGCCTCTATTTTCAGTGTAGATGAGCCGTGCAGGGAAAGTGGTGGAGGGTTTGAGGGAAGAATGGACAGTTGGCTGAGCTGTGGGATCGGCAGTAAGAGAGAATAGCCTTAAAAGATGAGAGAGGCATGTGGTTCTAGGAAAGTAGGAATTGAGGCAAATAAGTGAGAAAACTGTTTTGAATATTACCCATTGGAACCAAGAGACTTTCTTTATTCTGCTGTCTTAAAGATAAAGAGCATAGCTTTGCATGGTGCTGAAACCTGGACACTTCGGAAAATAGATCAAAAACACCTTGAAGGTTTTGAAATTTGGTGCTGGAGAAAGATTGAGAATATCAGTTGGACCGATCTTGTGAAAAATTAAGTATTGCATAGAGCCAAGGAGGAAAGGAATATCCTATGTACAATAAAAAGACGGAAGACTGCCTGAATGGTCACACCTTGCGCAGGAATGGCCTTCCAAAACATGTTATTGAAGGACGAGAGGACGAGAATGACGACGTATGTAACTACTCATTATACCAACCACTGCACATATATAAAATTTTATATATGTGCAGTAGTTGGTATAATGAGTGAGTAACTCGACAACATGCACGGTGTAACAACGAAAAAAGACGCATGTAGCTGTTGGAAGACCTTACGGAAACGAGAGGGTACTCTAAATTGAAAGGGGAAACACTAGATCGCAATGTGCGGAGAACGCGCGCTGGAAGAGGCTGTGGACTTGCAAGACAATGTTATGATGATGAAAGATAAAGGCAGCAGTTTTTCCCAAAATGGTAACTAACCACTAGACAGCATTGTTACATCCCAGATGACAGCAATCTTCGTGACAAGGTTTGATGCAGCCCTTGGAATTGGTTCACGCATTTTGGCTATATCAGCCAAGTTAACTGGTATTAATAATATGCACAATTATATTTTCAGTACTTGCCGTCAAAATCCACTGTCCCTGAGCCATCAGAATCGATCTCTTCAATCATCATGTCAAGCTCGTCACTTGTCAGCTGATCGTCAAGCTCGCGTAGAATCTCTCTGAGGCATGACGTCGGGATGTAACCATTACCTATAACATTACGCACCTGTGTTTGGCGACATTCTGTAAACATTTTCAAATATCCGTTTCAGTTCTTAAATTTGTGGAACATTCAGTTAAGGATGTGTTGTCTTCTTGTCTGATACATGAGAGTGTAAATATCAACATACTCAGAATATAGTTCTACCCGATACTGAAAATTGGTCTGAATCTTTGTCACTATCACATTAGGGGAAGAGGGTGTTCGAAAATAGGTTGCTTAGCAGAACATTTTGGCCTAGGAAGGCGAAAAAGAGGAGGTCGTAGAAACATGTAAAATGAAAGGATTCATAATCCGTATTATGCTGCTAGTTTCATTACGATGCTCAAATCAGAGAAAGCAAGGACCAGCATACATAGCACATTGAGTTAGAAAATATACGTATGGCTTCTGTTGCTGACACTTTACTTGTAAACGAACATTAATGTCAGCTAAATCTGAAATACAAAATACATGACTCATAAATCAAAACCCATCTTTGTAAATAAATTATTTACGGACTGAATAATTGGGCATAAATTTGAGATATTGCCTTCCCAACATTTCGTGAATACCGCAGAGGCCTACTCGTAGGGGTTTCTATGCTGTCACCTTTTCAGCAGAGTGCCTATAAATGAACAGCCACTCCAAAGTATCAGAGATCCTGCTCAGCTAGTCAATAAATTTCCACCAGCTTATGGAAATTTATGGTTCATTGCCGTGTTGACAACAGTCCGTCATTGGTCTTTCCCCTGAGCCAGACGAATCCAGCACATGTTCTTGTATTTAAAATTAAGTTTAACATTTTCCTCCCATTCACACCCAGGTATTCTAAATCGTGTATTTCCATTAGGCTATACCACAATACCCCCAAGCCTTGCTGTCCTCACCAGTGCTTATCGCATGCCTCGTCCATATCTTCCTCGATGATTCTGTGCAGCCTGCCTAAAGTACGAAATTAATAACCATAACAAAACTGTAAACTGACCTTCTTTGTCATAAAGTCGGAATGCTTCCCTAAGTTCTTTCTCCATGGCTTCTGCGTCCTCTTCAATAATGAACTTGGCAGCCAACGTGATGAATTCGTCAAACTCCAGCCTTCCTGATTCTGGAAGCATAATGGATTTCTGATTTTACTGAGATAGTTTACCTGCTTTGAAAGACTTTCATAATTCACAATTAGAAACAGCTGATTGGGTTCAATATACTTGTGTTTCCGGTTAATGTGCTACGTGTGCATGCTGTATGCATTTCTATGCGAGTGCGTTAGAGCGTCTATTTAAAAGGTAATGTTTCACCAGATCAGACAAATTTATGAAGCAAAAATTTTGCATGTCTCGTTATTGTTACTCTATCAAATGCTTTCCGAAAGATAGTTCGATAATTCTGATGTTTATCAATGCCTAAAGTAAGTATACGACATAACCTACATGTTGTCCCAACTCGTGAAACCAGGTTACAAGATTTAAACATGTTTCTTTTCAAGTGAACTATACCAAATTCCACAGCTGAGGACAAAGTTGAGAGGTGGACCCCTTTCCTTGAACGTCTTAATTTCTTTCGTGGTTTTAATAAATTACCTACATTAATCACAGGCTGTCGCGAAACTGAACATTGCAATCTGCTACCCAGTTCACACGTCAACAAATGCAATATTTATTAACTTGGTTAAAAGTTTTAAATTTACATTAAAACAAACAATAATACATGTTTCGGTCTTTAATGACCATCATCGGAGAGCTTTATCTGTATCTAACTAAAGTTATATTTATGTTAAAACACTCGGTAAAATTACGTCGTTTTGTAAATTAGGTTGTAGGGCAGCATGTTGTAGAGCAGCATGTGTGTTGTGTGCAGTGCACGGCACACAACACATAACATAAATATAACTTTAGTAGGTACAGATAAAGCTCCCTGATGATGGTCTTTAAGGACCGAAATATGTAGGAGCGACATTATTGTGTATTTTAATGTAAATTTAAAACTTTTAACCAAGTTAATAAATAGTCCATTTGTTGGTGTGTGAACTGCGTAGATTTCAAAATGGACGGTGCAATGATAGAAATTGCAATCTGCGGTTTTTTCAAGAGACTCTCGAAATCGCTTGCATTATTTACGTTCAGGTTGATATTAAGCAGCAATTCAGAAAAAGGGTCTTAAATAGGATATTTGATGTATTTAGAGAGGTTATTATGGATATTGATGCCTTACGGGATGTGACGCAGAAATTTGCCGACTTTTGGTACGAAATTCTTGCCCCCACCTTAAAGAGGTCTTCTGTACTCTTTCGACAGGAACAACACGTTCCCCCGCAGCATCTTTGAATTTATCCCAAACTACACTTGGTCACTCTCAGATGAGGGTCATCGTACTGGAAGTGCTCTTTCATCCAGCATTTAGGCTACCAGTATCAGTTCATGCTGCCGTTTGAATGAAACTCTAAAGACAAGAGAGTTCTGTCCGTGCTTACTGTCTGCGTCGACCTCATCGATCAATTCCTCCAGTGTATTTCTGTTGAAGGGCTGACCCATGAGGCGCAGGATCTCCTCCACCATATTAGTTGAGATGCTTCCTGACTTCTCGCGATCAAAAGCGTCGAATGCCTTTTTCAACACTGCAACAAAAATACAGAGCAATACATGCATATATTGTGAATTTCCATATTAGTTTACTGTAAAACGACTGTCGATTCATTATTATTATTATACAACGTCTTCTTCCATACTGGCCTGCCTTATTTGCCGAAATTCAAGCGAACCGACATCTTTTAATTCTAACTTTACGCCAGTGTTTCTCAACCTTTGTGAGACCGCGGTCCGGTAAATTCTTTTTTCATAAGACGAGGGGCCGATCCTAACAAATTTACTCGTAAATACCTTTCCATTTTTGTAAGTTCATACATTAAACTAACATAAGTATTAATAATTAATTATGGCATAATCATAAAGAGTATTAGTACACTTGTGTAAACGGTGTGGCATGTTGACAAATATAAAATTATATTTAAATTAGTTATCAATCACTGCACTAAAGAAATCTCGTAGCATATTGTAGTTTCCTCAGGCCAACATCTGGGTTTGAGTTTTTCGACACATTCACGAATATTATTCTCCTCAGAATATTTCCACTACAAAACATTTATTCATGAAAATTGGTTAGAAAACTAAAATGACAAATTCCTGGAGAACCTGTAGTGGCCCGGTATAATTGATGCCAGGGCCTGTAGCGGGCCGCGGTCCGGCGGTTGAGAAACACTGCTTTACGCACGTTTCGACTCATTATTATTATTATTATACAATGTCGTCTTCTATACTGGCCTGGCTTATTTGCCGATATTCAAGCGAACCGACATATTTTACTTCTAAATTCACGCATACTTCAAAGAATAAATTTAACCAACAATTAACAACAAACTGTTACAGACAGGCGAAATATGGCTACAACAGTGGAGGACGCAAAACCGACTATTGGTGCTGGGAATTTAATTTACGAAGGAGTCTATTCAGAAAGATGGGGTGAAGTGTTTGAAATCAGTCCTCTCTCTCTCTCTCTCTCTCTATATATATATATATATATATATATATATATACACATAACTTCTTTCCCCCACTTTCAGCCTAATGTTTTAAATTTGCCCTACATCAACTCAGTAGCTAGAAAAAAAATATTCTTATGTAGATAAAGTAATGAAGGAGGGGATTTGCTTCGCCACCTCCACGTTATGCTTAAGGTTACAAGGCTGACTGTACCCACAGATAATATCAGACTCTACCGGCAGTGGTGTCGAATATCCAGTCTCTTAAATGCACCTATCTCTAGAAAGACGTTACGTTTAATTGGTTGAGAAGTACAGAATAGTGCCGACGCGCCCATTAAAGGTCACAGAGTATAATAGCCTATAGCGCGAGGAAGGTGATGGAATTGAAAATGTTCTCTATTTTTTTTCGTACAATCGAAATTTGATTCAGAAGGTGTAATGGCCTATTTACCCGCTTGGCTATAATCGGAGATTTTGACGTACATCTAAGAGGGAGCAGGCAGCATTTGGCTGGAGACTACTGAGTAATGTGGGACATTATAAACCGTGTGCCTAGCGAAACACTATTAGGAGGAAGAAAATGAGAATAGCATGGGCGCAGCATGTTACCTGTATGGAGCAGAAGCGAGATTTATACAGAGTTTGGCTGGATAATCTGAAAGGAGACAACTTGGGACATCTAGGCGTAGACGGGAAATTCCTAAAATGGAGCTTAGAAGAAATAGTGTGGGAGGCGATGAACTTGAATCGTATAACCCAGAACAGAGAGCTAAACCTGGGTCTCATAAAGAGCAACGAACCTTGGCGTCGCGTGAAATGCGTGGAAATTCTTGACAAACTGAGCTTTTCAACGCAGGCTGTGTTCAGTGTAAAGCAAAGTAGAGATAAAAGTCACTCTGTAACCTGCCATGAGGGCGCAGAGAGGCAGTAGAAGTATAACTATACTTTTTCTTTAATCGCAGTTCTAGATGGAAGGGGCTGGTTATCGCCATGCTCCCGGCCGCTTTACTCACCGGAATCACCCTGTACTCATTTTATGGGGTGGTGGGTGGACCCCAGGGCCGGTCTGGACGGGTGTGGAAAATCTTGTCCCCATCGGGATTCGATCACCGTACCCTCCAGCCTGTAACCTATGCTTAATGTATTGGAGTGTAATTTGATCAAGCATCTTCAAGTCCCCTTGTGGACTGATTATTATGTTTGGTCTCCCTTCCGCGAGGATCTTCCGTTGTTCTAGCTGTCTCCGATGGTTTCTGTGACCAGTTTTTTTCGCTGGCCTGCGAAGAAACTCGCGGCGAGGCATGGGCAGACAAACGCATCGCCGGAAACATTCGATAACTTCTCCGACATTTATGTAATGCGGGTCAGTCTAAACATATATTGCAGGCGTTTCTGTGTAAAGAGAAGAACCTGTGCTCACCATCGGGCGTCTGTCAGTTCCAAGGAAACGGGCAACAGACCACTCTGGCACTAGTTCCAAATTCAGCACCGACTAAGGAACAGGCTGGCAATGACTTTTAAATGCCCTGTCTTATTCTTTTTCGTAAAGCATATTTTTGCTCATGCTTTGCCTGTATACCCAGAGTACTAAGAAGTGTGCCCATTCGGAGAAAGCCAGCTGTAAAGTACGAGTAAAAAGCAGTTATAGCCGATCTTATTGATTATTAAAAACTACGACTAGACAAAGTCAAATGTAAGAAACTGTAACACAAACGAAATGGGTGCAATTTGTATGGTCCTCAAAATCCCGCACAAACTAATAAACTGGGGAAATGTGCAATAGCAGATAAAACATGTGACTATTAAATACAGGGATTGGTTTCAACATTACGTTATGAACAAAATTGTTGTATATACATGTCATCTCCGTGGGCGCGTGGTCTAAGGCATGGATGAGCGCAGTTCGCTTGCTGGGATTGCGGGTTCGAATGCCGCCGGGGGAATGGATGTCTGTCTGTTGTGAATGTTGTTTATTGTCTGGTAGTGGTCTCTGCGACGGTCCGATAACTTGTCCGGATTAGCCGTACTGGGTGTGATGTGTCTGAGTACGATATCGAAACCTCAACAATGACAAGGTCGAGGCCAATTACGGGCCATCGAGGCATAAACAGAACTTTTGTCTCCTTCCAAGTAATTTCCAAAGCAGTTTTCTTCGATTTGTAAGTAAGTGTACTGTTTATTCTACACTAAATTTAGCGGTCATTGTAACAACGATCAGTGACAGCGCTGCTTCTTCTCCCAAACTAGGATCTTCGAGAAATTTTCAAAATATCCTTTGTCCATTCGCGAGGTGCCGGTCCCAGTAGCCGCGCGGTCTAAGGCGTAGGTCTGCAGCCGTTCGCCTGCTGAGATTGTAGGTTCGAATCTCACCGGAGGCATGGATGTCTGTCTGTTGTGAGAGTTGTGTGTTGTCAGGTAGAGGTCTCTTCTACGAGCCGATCACTCGTTCAGAGGAGCCCTACCGACTGTGGTGCCGTCGTTGTATGTGATCCACAAACCTCAAGAATGAGGAGGCCATGACCCGCGTTGGGCCGCAGCGCCATAGGAAAAAAATTTTGCGATGTACTGCAGGCCTGCCTGTACGGTTGTACAGTGAAATTGAGGTGCCTATATTGTGAAGTCGTCTTCCACGGAAAGGAAATTTTGACCGATGCTGGAAATCCTCTTCCGTTTCTCCTCGCGTTGACGGAGAATGTCAATGCTTTAGGACGGATGTGCGAAGGGAGAGTACTGTTATGATATGCACACACCATTACAGTGCTGGGTAGCTTAACTCAGTATCAACACAGAGACAATAAACGTTCCCACATACAAGAACATCACTGTTTCGTGTCACCATTCATAGGACCCAGGATCGCAGAAATGCTTCATCTAACTAGCCACAAACCACCTATCTATCCGGAAGGGCCGAGGCGTCTGTCCATGAGAAACTTATCCAAGCAACATCATGATGCCGGTTCTTCCCAAAACATCCCGTTTTTAAACACCTCCTTACAACTGGGTAAAGCTACTATTAGCTTTGTCATGTCGGTCGGTCCGTCCGTCCGCATGCAACTACTTGGATCCCATTGGATGGATTTTCATGAAATTCTAGATTTGAGTTTTTTTCGAAAATCTGCCCAGAAAAGTCAGTTTTCATCAAAATCTGAGAAGAATGACGGGTACTTTACGTGAAGACCAATATACATTTATGATGAAATATCGCTCAATACTTCTTTGAATAAAAAATATTTCCGACAAAATTGTAGAGAAAATCACAACGCACGTTTTCTGTTTAATAACTTTTAAAAAAATCTTGCCGTTTATGAGATAATGTGAAAAAAATATTGTAGAGCCGTCCAGGCCAAAGACGAAAACATAATACGGCCCATGCGCATTGAATTCTGGATAACTAAGGCTACCAACAAACACTCAGAATATGTAATACTTATTGCTTTTCCACTGCAACTATGGCTGCACAGACGCGTCTCAGTGTAACGTTATATTTACATTCTATGTCTTGTTTAATTCGCGCTTTACCATACCACGTCATTTTGTCGAACACTTGCGCATGCTTCAGAAGACGTATGGCAAACATCGGCTTCTTCTTTACGCAGATGATGTTTTAATGTATTTAGTGAAAGTATATATACTGTGAAGAAAACACAGAAGTTTTATTAGTCGCTATTAAAGGGACAAGCCTGGAAGTAAATGCTGAGAAAACTAAGTATATGCTCATATCTTAGGACCAGTACCACGAAAAAATCACAATATAAAGGTAGTTCATGTGTCTTTTGAAAGGTTGCAGCATTTCACTTATTTGGGGAACCCTCTAACAAATCAAAATTCCATTCATGGAAAAATTAAGAGCTTGTAGAAGTCGGGGAATGCATGTTAGCATTTGATGTAGAATCTTTTGTCTTCCAATCTGCTATTTCAAAATAATAATAATAATAATAATAAAGTTCAAGGTACTTTTGAGGAGTGTCATCCCCGTTGTGTGTTTAAACTATAAGGTGAGGTAAATTCAGTCAAAGGTATAAGTTGTCATAGTTGTGTTTTTGACTGAATTTACCTCACCTTAAAAATCAAGGTATACAGAACTGTAATTTTGTTTTTTGTTTTGTGTAGGTGTAAAACTTGATCTCTCACATTTAGGTAGGAACGGAAACTGAAGGTTTTGGGGAACTGGGTGCTAAGAAAGATATTTGGGTCTGAGAGGGATGAGGTATCATGGGACCGGAGAAGATCGCATAATGAGAGGTTGCATGAATTTTATTGGAGTGATCAAATCAAGAATAATGGGACGGGCGGGGCAAGTGGCGCCTCTGCGGAATACGAGAGATGCATACAGGGATTTGGGTGGGAAGATCAGAGGGAAACAGACGACTTGGAAGACCTAGGCTTAGATGGGAAGATAATGACTCAAAAGAAATGGGATGGGATCGTGGACAGGATTGATGTTTCTCAAGACATTACAAGTGGCGGGGTTTGTGAACATGGTTATAGAGTTCCCGTCTCCATAAAATTCGATAAATTTCTTGACTATCTGAAAAACTATTGGTCTCCGAAAAAGAACTCTTCCCAATGGAGTTGGCGGTTAGTTAGCCACAGGGGTTTCTAAAACGATGCTCCAGGTGTAATTACATATAACAATCCAACCACGTAGCAAACACCAATATGGGCCTTTTTTGTTTCTGCTGAATTTAGTAGCCCTGGGAGATTCTGCTACTCCTAGTGACAATGGCACACAGTGACCTTCTTCATGGTTACTCCGTGCATCAATGATATCAAATGCTGTATTGTCCAACTAATGCACTCAAATATATAAAAAGTTACATTGTTAAAAAAACAATGAAACTTAAAAAACTCGCTCCAACATGTTTCGGTTCACGTAGGAACCATCATCAGGGAGCTACAACCAGTGCTTAGCTAAACTTACAAGTCTAGTTCAACAGTGCGCGCCGGTACAGACGTTGTCTGTGTTATAGCTACATATGTCGCCATAACACAGACAACGTCTGCACCGGCGCGCACTGTTGAACTAGACTTGTAAGTTTAGCCTAAGCACTGGTTGTAGCTCCCTGATGATGGTTCCTGCGTGAACCGAAATATGTTGGAGCGAGTTTTTTAAGTTTCATTAGTTTTTAACAATTTAACGTTTTCATATATTTTTAGTTGGACAATAAATCATTTGGTATACAGCGACATTTTGCACCGTGTATAGACCCAAGTTAGAACAAGATTGACAGTGGTTGATTGAGGCTTGTTCGATTAACCGTTATTGCCGTGCAAAAGCAATAAGTGTTACATATTCCGAGTGTGTGTCCGTAGCCTTAATTACCCAGTATTTAAAGCGCATTGGCCGTATCATGTCATTTGTGGTCTATCGGGCTGTGTCATATTTTTTACATTAACTTATAAACAGCACGATTATCGGAAAAAAGTTTTTGAACATAAAATGTGTCTTTGAATTTCTCTGCAAGGTTTGTCCAAACCATTGTGCATACTAAAAAGAATGGAGCGAGATGTTATTATAAATATACATTGGTCTTCATGTGAAGTGACCATTATTCTTATCAGATTTTAATCCAATGTGAATTCTTGGGCAGATTTTCAAGAAAGCCCTCAAGTGTCAAACTTAATGATAATGCGCCCAGTGTTAACCGAGTTGTTCCAAGCTGACAGACAGAGAGACAGACGGACAGATATATGTGATAAAACTAATAGTCGCTTTTTGTAATTCTGTGGACGTCCCCAAAATGATTTTGCAGTGCCTGCAATAATAACAACGCAATTGACATTTTTGAATTCATGATTAAAGTAGTTACTTTCGCTTGTTTAGGATCAAGGCAGTTAAGCCGCAGACCCCACTAATAAAGTGTTTCTAGTTACGGAAAAGTTCAGTGTTCTTTTTTTTTCGGCCTCTGTCATCTCTGTGCTTGCATGTAATTTCTGTAGCGCCAACAGTATCATATCCCAAGTTGTGGGAAGGCGATGAAACGTGTTCAGTAATGTTCGCACTGTCTTGGACCCCCGTCAAGTTCCTGTCAATTAGGTACATCACACTGGTCCTTAATCCGATGTATTTCGCCGGATATGAGTGACGCCAAACAGGTTTGACAAATTGCAGTTGAACAACCTTTCTATCTCCTTGCAGGAAGGAAATAGGAAGTAAGATCTATAATTGCTGCGGTTCTCAACCTCTTGAGGCTTTATGCCAATTGCACGTCATCAGGTTCAGCAGAATCAATTCGGAGATTCGCCTCTTCCCCGCAGCGTCCGGACTGACTGTGGGTCTCACTCAGCCCCCTAATGAATGGTTTCCAGATGCTCTTTCTTTGGGAATGAAGCATAGGAGTCGTGAAACTAACCACTCCCTTTCGTCTAATGTCGAGGAGAAGAAAGAGTGGAGCTATACCTCCACGTTTCTACACGCATAGGGACAACATTATTTTCCTTTATGTTTCCTTATATCTGCCTTCTAAAGTAATGAGAATCTTAAAGCAGCCACCCCCCAGTAAATACTGTGATAGATCAAAAACAACAGTACAATGCAGAATGTAATGCTTCACCTATTTGGGTAGTGTGATAACAAATGATGCACGATGTACAGATGAAATTAAATCCAAGATTGCATAGCAAAAGCAGCCTTCAACAAGAAGAATCTTTTCAACAGCAAACTGGAACTTTAAGGAAGAAGCTACTAAAGTGCTCTATTTGGAGCATAATTTTGTGTGCTGCTGAAACGTAGACACTCCGGAAAGTAGAACAGAAATACATGGAAAGTTCTGACATCTGGTGCTGGAGAAGGATGGAGAAGATCTGTAGAACTGATCGTGTGATAAATGAAAAAGTATTACATAGAGTCAAGAGGGAAAGGAATATCCTACATACAATACAAAGCAGAGTTATATGGATTCGTCGGCGTAGTGACTGCCTTCTACGAGACATTATTGAAGGAAAGATATAAGGGACGGACGGATGAGGAACACGATGTAAGCAGCTGCTGGATGACGTTAAAGGAAATGAGAAGGTACTAGAAATTGAAAGAGTTGGCGCTAGATCGCCGTGTATGGAGAACTCGCTTTGGAAGTGGCCATGGGCCTTTCTTAAGGCAGACTACACAACAAAAGACACCAGCCCATCTTTTCCTCCTAAATGTTTTAGTGTTACGATTTAGACAACGGGTAAGCGCTATAGCCTTCATTATATAATTTTCCTCGCTGTTTCATTACTGCACCTGCAGATTTCCTGAAATGAATAGTGTTACAAATTTCGGTCTAATGAAATTTATTCTCCATTAATGTTTAAACGATTCATGGTAAATTGTATGCTTGTAATTTTATTTCGGAGATTACATTAACTCCTTTGTTAGGTCGAACTGTATATTATTCATTTTGAAGTACTTCTTCACAGCTGTGACCCAGTCTAAGTAACTGCAGTTTTTAAGCGTTTTCGCAAAATTTCGAAAAGCGACTATTAGCTTCGTCATGTTTTTCTGTCCGTGTGTCCGTCCATCTGTCTGCAGTGCATCACCTCGGTTCCCACGGGACCAATATTCATGAAGTGTGATATTTGATTATTTTTCGAAAATCAAGAAAATTCAAGTTTCATTAAAATCTGAATCTGCTAACATTTAGTCCTGAAACTTCCGTCGTACTCTTTGCTCTCTAAGAACGTATGGATTAAAATATTCGGAAATATGATTTTGCTGTTTTATATGAGTGTGAATTTCCACGTCGTACGCTAAGAAAGGAACGTAGGCTGAAGGCGTTTGAGAACAAAGTGCTGAGGGAGATATTTGGGCCTATGAAAGACCAAGTCATAGAAGAACTGAGAAAACTGCGCATTGAGGAACTTAATGTTTTGCTGTACTCAACAGTACTACTGTATAAACTCAAGGCCCGATTAACACAGCACTATAAATAACATTTGTTAATTACGTTTATAACAACATGTTTCGGTCGATTTATACGGCCATCATCAGGTAGTCGTACAAATTCATGAAAAAGAAAAGTATTTTGGGAAAGGGCCTTCACGTTTCAGACAATAAATATATTTTTGTAGCTTGGTTATTGTTCCAAATAGTTTAACAATGACAATAACTATTATAAAAGCAGGATATAGGTTTTACAAACAACACCAGATAATTATACATGAATTAATATTACTAGCATAACCAAATCAAGGAAGATAAATTTTGGTGGGGCATGTGGCACATTCGATGAGAACAGAAGTTCATGCCGTGTTTTTGTGGGGAAAACTGGACGATACGTATTTCTTGGAAGACCTGGGCTTTGATGGGAGGTAAATATTAAAATATGTATTAAATAAATACGATTTGTAATCGTGAACTGAATTAAATTGTCTCGGGTTATGGAAGAGCTGCGGGCTTTTTTGAACACAGTAACGAACCTTCGAGTACCATAAAATTCGGAGGATGTGTTGACTAATGTTAACTTCTGAAGTATGACTTTTATTCTTGAATTTTATTGGATTGTGACTCTTACCTGCTATCTGCTCTGGTGGAAGATCTTCAGCCTGTGGAGAGAGAAAAAATACTGGTATGACGAAAATCTGACATGTAATCAACAGTAAGGTCGAAGGTTACAGTCTTCTTGGATGTGACACCGTGTAGACTGGTATAGTTATACCAAGGCATGAGAGAAATCTGCTGCCTACATCTCCAAGATAGAGGAGTTGTCAGATTCCAGAACGTTAACTTCCAGACGTGAGATTTGACGGTACCGTATCCGGAGTCACAATCAGTGGACTGTACTCTCGTGCTATTCTTGAACCCGCTGCAGCATGTGACACGTGGAACACGTGCACACTGGAGCACAGGGGTCTCAAACTTGCAGACACCGCTATATGCGGTTCAAGGAGAAAGAGACTTTACATCCTGGATTAAATATAGTAAGAAAAAAATATCTGTGATAATTCTATTGAAACTAACGTAACATTCGATTAAAATTCAAAGGACGTCTCTCCTTTAAACTGTATACAATATAAGATGTCACATCCGAAGTACAGCAATATTCGTAGTCACCTCCCTGAGAACCTGAAATATTAGTAAATTTCTCAGGAGAGGCTGCTCTGCGCTACGTCCGCAGTAGAATTATCTGAATAGGTCGATGCACGTCTACAAGAACACAACACGTCACATGGTGGAAGAGAGCAATCATATATACAAGATAAGACTAAAATAGCTCTACTGGCTCACGCATGCATGGGACTTTGTCCGTCTTCTCCTATTTCTTAGAGAAATCCCAGAGGACATAGAGAGTTGCGTCACCCAACGTATCCAGCAGAGAGAACTTCGGTTTCAGGATTTGGACTGGATTAACTGGGCTCTGGAAAAGGTCCAGTGAGAGGATTTGCCGAGATGAGACTTCAGGTGCATTAATTTTGGGGAATAAAGGTAAAGTGATCCCGTTACAGACCCGGTGTGGCCCAGAGGGTGGGTAGAGGTACAGCTCTACTCTTCCATGACCGTGGCACTAGAAGGGGGTGAGTGGCCAGCAGCAAGCCCCGGCCGCACTTTACCCCAGGGAAAGACCCGATACCCATTTTACAGGAGGCTGGGTGGGCCCCAGGACAGGTCTGGATGGCCGGAAAATCTCGTCCCCACTGGGATTCGATCCCGAACCGTCCAGTCCGTAATCAGTCGCTATACCGACTGAGCTACCGCGGCCCACAATTATGGGGAATATCTTGATAAATAAATATCACAACTTCAGCTAAGGTTTATATTAAAAGCCTCGTATTCTTTTAAGTGTTTCATTTAATTAGACCTCAGTTACTGAGACGGTATTGCGTCCGCGACGGATGAAACAAAAAATGAATGAAGGAGTATGGAGAGGTGATGAAATCGTAGTGATGTGGGGAAAACCGAACTATTCGGATGAGAACTTAATACCAGTTCCACATTTTCCACCACAAATCCCACATAGATTCTTCCCTTACCTGTTGTATATTCATGTACTTCAGACGTTCCATAGTGTTTAATTATAACAGCAAACGTTAATCGCAAAGCACAAAGTTGGCACTGCTCTAATACATGCAGGTCCCAGTGAGATATTAGCACTTGCGCGGATGAGACTTCCGGTATACCTAGGCCCACAAACCTTTAATTTTCTATGTCAACGCCTTTCTCTTTGTAAACGTATGTTCTTTGACAGGACTGCGTGATATTTCCTTCATACGAACTTGGCGACCCTGTTCCGATGCGAGAAAGCTTCCTTTTCACCGAACAGCAAAGTAATGTTCCATTAGCAGCCTGTGACGGTCCGCCTCCTTATAAATATTTATACACTATCTAAAATCCAGCGACGCTCTTTCCAGGATAAATATATAATCATAACTCCGGAAAATAGTTTTATGTGTGCAGTAAAATGCCATGTCCCCTGAGTGCACAGTGAAGACAGAAGAACCTCATACGGTCTCAGATGTCCAGATGTTAGTGCTCCTATTTTATGGGCTTTCGTCCTTCTCAGAGCGAAATGCCTTAACACAGTGATTACGCTTGACCGGGTTTTATGTACGACGTTAAAATGATGTCAAAAAACAATTCTGACGTGTCTATTTTTAAATATTGGGCTACGGGATCTTCATTAAAATTGACGTTAACTTGCTTGGAACTCAAAAACACAGGGCCCAGCGTCGATGCTGTTACATCGAATATCTCTGAAGCCTGGGCGCAATGTGAAAACGCTTCCCTCACCAAGGCACCCCGATATCCGGAAGAGCACTTTTTCATTTGAAGGTCACCACACTTAACGCACATGTCCTTCTAATAAATGTAGAAGTAAATGAAAATGAAAATAGGGCACTGGTGGAGTAAAAGTGGCGGTGGCAACCCCAAGTACTCGAAAAAAGCTTGCCCAACTGCCACTCTGACCTGCACAAATGTCGCATGGGTTTTCCCAGCGTCGAATCCGGGCCTCCGAAGTGAGTGCGTCGTCTAACTGCCTGAGCCATGGCACCGTCGATTTAAACCCGGAATGTTAGTAAAAAATAACATTTTAGTCGCTTTTTCAAGCAAACAAACTCTCCCAAATGCCGCTCGGTGAGTATTCTGCAGGGAAGTAACGACTGTGTTAGTGATTGGGGCCTTGCAAGATGTAATGTCGTGTGGTATATTATATGGATACACGCGTTTCGCAGAAAAATGTTGGCCCCATATTCAGGGTAGATGGTTCTGCCATACTGCACGACCTAACATTCCGGAAGACCTTAATTCATGACACACCGCCGCGAGATAAGCAGGCACACACAAAATTATACATACAGTACATGGGAGAAATGCAGAACTGGGGTTGTTTGAGAAAGTGGTTCAGCTTTACTCTGCTCAAGAGTTTGTTTCTTTTGCAGTTGAACATTCCTCTTACAGAAAAGTTATTTATTTCTTTTACGATTTGATACCAAATCTGTCCAGATGTACTCTGTATAACAGCACCATTGCTAAATTTTATGTGGAATATGTAAATGTTACTTTCTATTCTGCATCCAATTGGTCAGATTATATAGTATCGAAATGTAAGGTGATTAATTGAATACATGCGAGAAGAAACCGTCCTGGCCTAATTTAACGTCAAATTGGAAGGACTGAGGAAAACAAGAAAAATCTCAATCAGAATAACCAGTCTACAAGACGAGGTTTGAATTAGGGAACTTTCTGCTTGTTTTTGGCGCGACAGCCCCAGTGGGTCAGGGCCTCGTAATTCACGAGGTTTCTAGATCACACACAACGATGCACCACGGTCGGTAAGATTCCTCCGGACGAGTGATCAGCTCGACGCAGAGACCTCTACCTAACAACACAATACTCACAACAGACAGACATCAATGCCCCCAGTGGAATTCGAACCCACAATTTCAGCAGGCGAGCGGGCGCAGACCTACGTCTCAGAACGCGCGGCCACTGGGATAGGCGGAATTAGGGAGCTTACGAATTGGAATCTTAAATGATAGTCCCAAAAGTAGGTTGCTATGCGTTAAATATTTTGTTATAGGTCTCGCCAGCAGAGGTCCACTAACCCTATCGCAAGAAGGCGCCCCTGTTTGTCCTCCGAGCCTCAGCTTTGGTCCTGCGGTTAGTACAGAGTGATAAAACTCTAAACTTATGAAGGTGCGTGCTTCGATGTCACACTGGACAGCCACAATCACGCTGAGAAATTCTGGTGTTGAGTCTCAAATTGACAGGAGCTGTGGTTTGTGCTGCAGTCAGTCAGACGTGCTTTCAGTACGCATCAGTGTTGAAATTTCATGGGGTAACTACCAACGACCATGGAATTTTGGGGGGGTTTTCAGTCCCTTCAACCAAATAATAGACGAGAGGACTAATATATCTTCCGCCCGTTAAGTAGATGCTCCGTGTATTTACAGTCCGACGAGACGGAATAATAAGTGGCTACAAAGTGGTTACCACGTTTTGAAGGAAAAAACATTGAATTTAAACAAACTTAATCTTTTTCAAACTTGCACACTTCGCAGTTTTGTATCTTTACAGTGTATTTTTTTATTTTATCCTTTTCTTCATCTAGATATTCTACATCACCATAACAGCTTCCTAAAAAATTTTAGTTTCTTTAAAATTCCTTATTTTTGCAGTAGTCTGGACTTTGTTATAGCTGCAGGGAAGGCTTGATCTTGACAGGAGTATTCGGATCTGAGCTTCAAAAATTTAAAAATTGAAGTTGAAGAAAGTTTAAAATTTGAAGTAATGCTGTGGGAAAAAGTATCGTTAGAAGCGTAAAATAAAAACAGTACATAGTATTCTATGTGAAAAATAAAAAAGACCTCTAAAATGAAAATATTACAATATTTAATATTTGAAATAAAATTTAACCCTCTGTTATTTAAAATTTAAAGTGACAGTTCAACAATATTTAACAATTTAATTCAATTTAATTGAAATAAAAATTTAACAAATGTAAGTACACACAGTTCAACGTAAAAATCTGGACTCAGACCGTTTGTAGTTGAAAGGCAAAAAGCAGTAAAAGAATTAATTTTTTCTTATCCACTCCATCAGGGTAAATAGTGGGAGTATAAGTACAAATGCACTCATTCTTTACATGGCATTAGATGGAGGTGCCGTGGTTAACTTCACGCTCCAGCCGCTGTACTCCCGAGAAGCAACACCGGTACGCATGGAATTGGGATTTGGATGGGCCGAAGGCCAGTCCGAACGTTCTGGATAAGAGGAAATACTTTATCCACTACCGGACTTCCAATGTCGGACTGTCCAGCCCGTAGTATAGCAGTTCTAAATATCTGTTGTTTTATTACAAGAGTTGTTATAAGTGTAGCTGGCGATTTAGTGTCGAGCTAGACGGAATGGAATCAACAAAACAAGATGCAGTTCGTAGCGTCTCAAAACGAAGCGGTTATTGATGATGTTCGTTGGTACCGCGCACTAAATTTCTCTTGCACTGTCAGACTAAGCGTATTACATGCAAAGAACTGGAAGGGTTTTCGCCTTTTGAAGCAGTAAGTTTAAATTTTTTTTTATGGTTCGAGAGCCCTAGTTTGCCAGGGCCTCCTCATTGTCGAGACTTCACGATCACACTCACTTAGACACACCACACACGGTAGGACTTCCCTGGACGAGTGATCAGTCCGTCGCAGAGACCTCTACCTGACAACACACTGCACCCAAAACAGACAACAGACTTCCATGCCCACCGGCGGGATTCGAACCCACAGTCTCAAAAAACGAACGGCCGCAGACTCACGCCTTAGACCGCGGGGCCACCGGGTTTGGCTTAACTTTGTAGTAATCTATTTAAATATTTACTGCTTCTCACTCAGGAAACATGGCTCAGTTTCAATTACAAGAACAATCGGTTAATGCTGCTTAGAAAAATAATCACTTTTTATTGTATCATTCGAAACACATAAATACACTCCATTCATGAAGTGCTGAGTACTTGAATGCTAATTCAGACGGCATATAACTTTGCCACTTTGCTTTAAAAGAGGTACTGTACATATATCCAGCACAGCATAGGTACTTACCATAGCTGTCAGTAAAAGTGCTTGGGAACTTCGAACGCACCAACTGCTGAGCCTCCAGAAGTTACAATGAGTGATCGTAGGATCTCACTCTGGTGTTATTGCTATTGGCTATAGTTGATTTCAAGTTCACTCTGACGTAAATAAATATATCACACTGAAGTACCACGTTCGTCTGGGTGTGCCATGGGGTTTTATAATTGGTTCCACACCTATAAAGAACCACCAATAGGAGACCAGTACAGATAGTTGAAAACAGCAGTGAACTTTATAAGGGGTGTTTCAGTGGTGTGTGTGTGTTTGTGCGAGTGTATTTTATTTCTAAAGGAGGTTGAAGGTACACCATCAGAACAAACATGCTGTGTGCTAAACATTAGTGGATGTGTATATTTTTAGGTGGGAAGGTTGGGTGATCGTGGAAAACCCTCAAATGTAGAAAACGAAAACAAAACGGGGAAATGTTACTGCAGCTGTTTTTTGTTATTGTCTCCACACGTCGCAGTAGCAGTTGCTGTTCCCCCACTACATAACCTCCGTCCTTCATTGGCAAAGATCTGCAGACTCCGCGTGTCATGTAGCCTGCATTCTAATTTTCAGGCTTGTGTCCGGGAACTGCCGCAGTCTCTTTGCTGGGTGTGGGGGGAGTAGGGTTGGGAGGGGGAACACTTCCTAGCTGTACAGCTAGAGGTTCTGTTATCGCACTCCATCCAAGTAAGTAAAACACAGGGGTGCTGATAAGTCCTTAGCCCGACCCTGGAAGGAAAAGCTACAGCGACCAAGACAACACTATACCAAGACTTATGGCATACAAACAACAGAAATATATTCCTAATGTTTGTATGCCAGAGGTTTTGGAATAATAGTGTAAGTCTTGGTCGCTGAAGCTTGTTTCCTTCTAGGGTCGGGCTACGAACTTATCAGCACCCCGGTAATCTCTAAAATAAAGGCACTAGACTGGTGCAAGTAGTCACCTTTGTTTTGCCCGGGCTGAATCTGAAACTTTTGTCGGGAACTGAACCACAATTCCTCGGTCTCCCAAGACGTTTTGTGATGACTGTATCAACTATGGTGTCCATACTCGTAAGCAAAATGTTAACCTTTAAGTGAGGTATTAGGAGTGGAAATAATCTACGCCCTAACCTATGACTTTATAACGAAATGCTAGACGAAACTCGGAAACAACAGTGACTTAGCTATTTGATCTTTAGAGCAGTTATGCTGAGAAATATAAAGGCGAAATAAAGGGTACTGAGCTTTAGGTTTCTGTGACCGTGCATCGTGAGTAAATTGTGAAGTGAGAGAGAAAACCAACAAGATGCAACAGATGTTTATTTTTAACAATATCTCAACATGTTTCGGGCATCATTATGCCCA